>Ga0315533_1000166_pt1 | contig 60038 bp, 49 predicted proteins | sample SalMarSW160130MG_FD_203081 | JGI IMG/M metagenome (GOLD analysis project Ga0315533, IMG submission 203081) | Salt marsh sediment microbial communities from the Plum Island Ecosystem LTER, Massachusetts, United States - Salt Marsh Sediment SW1601-30 ...
CCAGCACCGGTATTAAAACTTCTGGCACATAAAAACCGCCATAGTCTCCAAATCTGCCTTTATACTTCATATTTTGCCTTCCTCATTTTTTATATCACCGGACAATAGGTTACAGGTCACGAGTCACGCCCTTAAATGCTTTATATTTTCGAACAGTTTTTTCATTTTTTTATGGTCCTTTTTGCCCGGCTCAGCTTCAATACCGCTGCAAACATCGATTCCATAAACTCCTAATTTAACCGCGTCTGCTGCGTTGTCAGGATTTATCCCACCAGCTAAGAAAACACGCTTGCCGATATGCCCGATGATATTCCAGTCAAACGTAAGACCAGTGCCGCCATATTTCTCAGGATTAAAAGCATCGAGCAAAATTGCGTCTGTGAAATAGTCATCCGCTTTTTTGATGTCACTGCTATCTTTTACCCGCAGTGCCTTCATTACTTTGACATTATAAGAGAGAAATTCCCGGCAGAACTGCGGGCTTTCATCACCATGCAGTTGAACCCAATCAAGGGAACACAGTTTTTTGATTTCATGGATTTGGTCAATCGAAGCATTGACAAAAATGCCCGCAAGGTCAATAAAAGCAGGCAGCTTGTTTATTATTTCGGCAGCCCTATCCGGCGCTATAAACCTCGGACTTTTCGGATAAAAATTAAAGCCTAATAAATCCGCACCCATATCCAACGCTGCTGCAGCGTCTTCGTAATTGGTAATACCACAAATTTTAACCTTCACTATCAACATATTCGATGCTCGATATTTGATGCTCGATTCTCGATGCTGGCACCCCCGATAAATCGGGGCCGGCTAAACATTTGACACTTCTACTAATTTCTCAAGGCATGCAAAAGCATTACCGCTCTTGATCGAGTCTTTTGCCTTAGCGAGTGCCGAGGTGAAATCATCAGCCAAGTTGCCTGCGATTATTGCAGCCGCAGCGTTTAGAACAACAATATCTTTGCGCGGCCCAGCTTCTTTAGCACTAAGAATGTCCCTTAGGACCTTGGCACTGGTCTTGGCATCAGTTACTTTTAACTGTTCTAAATCGGCCAGCTCAATGCCCAACTCTTGTGGCTTCAGCTCTTTGTTTGTAATTTTACCTTCTTTCAGTTCTGCTATTTTAGTAACACCGGTTGTGCTTATCTCATCCAGCCCATCGCTATGAACCACCATTGCGTAGCGTGTGCCTAATAGTTTAAGTGCCTCAGCTACAAGCTGCATCAAATTTTCGTCAGCGATGCCCATGACTTGTGCTGTTGCACCAGCCGGATTTGCCAAAGGCCCAAGGATATTGAAGACCGTTCTAAAGCCGAGATTTTTGCGTATCGGCTGAACATATTTCATCGCCGGATGGAACATTGGCGCGAACATAAATCCGATATGTGCTTGTTTTATACACTCGGTTACAACCTCAGGCCCGGCATCTATCTTAACACCCAATTGCTCAAGTACATCAGCCGAGCCGCAGCCGCTGGTTATGCCACGATTGCCGTGTTTGGCGACATAAACTCCCGCTCCGGCTGCCACTATCGCAGCAGCGGTTGAGATGTTAGAGGTCTTAATCGCTCCGCCCCCTGTGCCGCAGGTATCAACTAAATTATCAACATCCACCTTTACTTTAACAGCGTGATTACGAAGCGATTTTGCAAGCCCTGCCAGTTCCGGTGCCCTCGGCCCTTTAATGCGCATCGCCGTCAGAAAAGCTGCAACCTGAGCCTCGGGAGTCTGCCCTTCAAAAATAACATCCAGCAAGCTCGTTGCCTGCTCCAAGCTCAAATCCTCACCTTCAAGTAAAAGTTTGATATATTCAATTATTGTTGTCACTATTACTTCCTTAGTTTTTTCGTTTCTCGGTCGCAATTGATAAAACGTTTTCAATTATTTTTCCGCCTGCCGGTGTCAGGATGCTTTCCGGATGAAATTGCACACCGTATATAGGAAGCTCTTTATGCTGGACACCCATAATAATCCCCTCAAACTCAGCGGTTTTTTCAAGACAATCCGGCATCTCTAATGCGATAAGGCTGTGATATCGTCCGGCCTGCAGTGGATTTTCAATGCCGGCAAATATACCTTTTGCGTTGTGTGTCACTCTTGAAGGCTTGCCGTGCATAGGCACGGGGGCATGGCTGATTTTGCCGCCAAAATGCTGCACAATTACCTGGTGACCAAGGCACACGCCGAGTATCGGCAGCTTGTCTTTGAAATAATCTACCGCTGCCAGTGAGACACCAGCCGTATCCGGTGTGCCCGGACCAGGCGAAATTACGAGAAGGGCAGGCTTAAATTCATCAGCTACTTGTGCAAGCTCTTCAAGCTTGGTGTCGGCGCGATAGACTTTGGCCTGGCACTTACGCTTGCAAAAATCATCGACAAGGTTATATGTAAAAGAATCAAAGTTATCAATGAACAAAACTTTTCTGCTTGCGCCTTCCATAATATCTTGTCCTTTTTAATACTTTTATAAAAACCCCGCGATAAATCGCGGGGCTAAACATTTTTATGTTTCACGAATCGCACGCAAACAGGAATTTGCTTTGTGCTGGGTCTCTTCAAACTCGGTCTTGGGGACGCTGTCGTACACGATGCCGGCACCAACGCGGATATAAGCCGTATGATCTTTGACCTGCAGACTCCTTATCGTGATACAACTATCGAATTGGCCATCCACCGTCAGATAGCAAACAGCTCCGCCGTAATAGCCGCGTTTGGTTTTCTCTAACAGACGAATAAGCTTCATCGCTTCAATCTTAGGAGCGCCTGTAAGCGTCCCCATGTTCATCGTGGCAAGATATGCACTCAAGGCGTCAAGCTCGGCAGCAAGCATCCCTTTGACATTACTGACCAAATGCTGGACCGATTCGTATTTTTCAGCTATGAGAAGCTCCGTGACAACCCTGCTGCCCGGCTCAGCCACACGAGCGATATCGTTTCGCGCCAAATCCACCAGCATCATGTGCTCCGCTAATTCTTTGCGGTCGATTTTTAGCTCGGCTTCATATCTGAAATCTGTATCCGGGTCTATCTTATTTCCAACTCGGCCTCTGGGTTTTGTGCCGGCTATCGGGCGAATCTCAACACTGCGGTTTTCAGTACCACTGACGCGCAGATTCAATTCCGGACTTGAGCCCATCAATATCGTATTAGGTGTATTCATATAGAACATGTACGGCGAAGGATTCAGTACCCGAAGCCTTTTATAAACATCTAACGGCTCATCCGGACAAGGCTCGGTTATCGTCCTGCTTAAAACGACTTGAAATATGTCACCATCGATGATATGCTGCTTGGATGCTCTTACCATTTCTTCGTATTCCGCCTGGCTGGTGTCAGTCGTTGCCTTCGGCAGCTCGCCTGAATATTTTTGTCCCTGTGGTGCATTGAATCTTGCTATATTAAAATAATAATCGAAGCTGCTTTGAGCATCCTGAATGGCTGCTTCACGGTCACCATTGGTGATAATACAATTAACAATCACGTATCCCTTGTGACTCTGGTGGTCCATAAGGAAGATATTGTCGGCGAAAAAAAGCTCATAATCGGGATTGCCGAGAAGGTCATCTTTGCTGGCGGGGAGTTTTTCAAACTGGTCTATGAAATCATAGCTTAGGGCTCCGAGCAAGCCGCATGTAACACGGAAGGGTTTACTGGCTAACTTGAAGGAAAAGGCCACTGCACGCAAGACGTCCATTTGATTGGTCGTTTTTAGACGAGTTTGCTCATCGACTAATTGCTGCGTTTGTTTGATTTTGCCGGTAATTTTTTCGGCAGAACATTCAACTGATTCACAGAAATCAAAATTCGATTTCTGACTGGACAGGTATTCTATCATTCGCCGGCCTGTCCTGCTTAAAGCCTTAATTGTAAAATCGGCGCCGGTCCCGGTTAGATATAGAGCCGGCTTAGAAGTGCCGAAGCTTAGCTCTTTGTAGCCAGCCAGATGTTCTTTAGATTCTAACAGACAACAGTTTTTAGCCCGGCCGTAGTCACTGAGCTTAGCGAAAAAATCCACCGGCTCATCTATATCGATCTCTTTGACAAGAGGTATGATCTGTCCGGGTTTAGCACCGTGTATTATTTCTCTATAATCATCCATTTTTCGTATCTCGTATTGCGTAGTGCAGATTGCGTATGGCGCAAGACGCGCTGTAAACTATAAACATTATTTCTTAATCGCAAATACACTAAAATACAAATAAAAAAAAAGCAGCCTGCCGTTCCGACAGGCTGCGTTTTTCGCAAATTTAACAAATTGTTTATAGCAAATTACCGCTCACCTGCCGGATTTATCCTGCAGGCCACCACCAACAACCCATACTATTGCGGTTAATTTGCCTCATAACAAAGATATTAAAGCAATTTCGTACAATTTTGTCAAGAAAAATCCAAAAAATAATGGGATGTTCCTTAGACATCACATTGCCAATATAAAAAGTATTTGACTCTGTCAAAAAGTGGCTTTATGCTTTCAGAGCTTTTATGGTCCATGATTGTTATCGAGTTCGAGTAAAAAGGAAATACCCTTTCAATAAGGAGACTATCAATGGCAGAGACTCCTTCTCCCAGGAACGAAGGCTCGATGCGCTCAACACAGTTAGTTCCGCTTAATATCATCTGGCCCTTTATTCTCTTGACAAGTCTGTTTGCCTGGTGGGGACTGGCCAACAATATGACAGACACACTTTTGGCGGCTTTCAAACGAATCATGAGCATGTCCGATGCCAAGACGGCCTTGATTCAGGTAGTCTGCTATGGTTTAGGATATGGTCTGCTTGCGATCCCCGCTGCTATCTACATCAAGAAATTCACCTACAAATCGGGCGTGCTTCTTGGACTTGGGCTTTACACAGTAGGTGCTATACTATTCTTCCCTGCAAAACTGACGGCTAATTACTATTGCTTCCTGGGCGCTATATGGATTTTGTTCGGCGGCCTTTCGATTCTGGAGACGGCGGCCAATCCATATATTATCGCCATGGGCCCTGAGGAAACAGCAACGCGGCGGCTTAATCTTGCACAGTCATTCAATCCAATCGGGTCTATTATGGGTATCATTCTCAGCAAGATGTTTATTCTCTCCAAATTGAACATAGCAAGCGCCGAAGAACGTGCGGCAATGAGCCCGGAACAATTGCAGACTATGCAAGCCGGCGAACTCAATGCTGTGACCATGACGTACGTTACCGTTGGGCTCATTCTTGTCGTGACATGGATTCTGATCGCTACCTGTAAATCTATGCCCCGCTCGGCTGAAGCTGGCGGGCCGCTCAATCTCGGACCGACCTTCAAGCGGCTGATTCGCAACCGTCACTATATGTGGGGTGTTGTCGCTCAGTTTTTCTACGTGGGAGCACAGATCGGTGTTTGGTCGTTTACAATTCGCTATGTCATGCAGGAGCTGAGGCTCGAGGAAATGGTGGTTCCGGGAGGCAAGACAGCCGAGGATATGGCTGCCACATACTATATGGCGGCGATTATATTATTTACAATCTCACGCTTCGTTTGCACCTGGCTGATGCGGTATATGACGCCGGCTAATCTGCTCACGTTGTTGTCGTCTATCGGTATTGTACTGACCGCGATGGTCATTTATGTCGGTGGGCGTGTGGGCGTGTATGCTTTGGTTGGCATTTCTGGCTGTATGTCGTTGATGTTCCCAACTATCTTCGGATTGGCCTGCCGCGGCCTTGGCGAGGATACCAAGCTTGGCGGTTCTGGATTGATTATGGCGATTCTCGGCGGTGCCGTTCTCACTCAGATTCAGGGCTTTGTCTCAGATACGTTTAAGAGTATCAATCTTGCTTACTGGGTGCCGCTGATTGCCTTCGCAGTCATTGTGTATTACGGTGCTGTTGCATGCCGTAAAGACCTGCCTTCGCCGAAGCTTTGATTTGAAGAAGGAATAACTCGCCGAAAATTAATGCGCAAAAAGGCGTATATACGCAGTCAGGAGGCTACGCGCAGGCAGGCCTGCCGGCATCTGTCGCGGGGAAGTAATTCCACCAGTAATCGAGTTAAAAGAGCATTTTTTTAATCCCCGATAAAAATCGGGAGCTAAATCTGTCTTTGCCGGATAAATATTTAGTCACACCTTATTGACAAGAGATTCCATTTGCCCTAATATACTCTGGCAGTGGTTTTTTTATAAATTCTACTGCCGGGAAGGGTAAATGTGAGAGTTTTAGCTTGTATCCCTGCTCGTTACGGTTCAACCCGATTCGCCGCTAAAGTTCTCGCCAAAGATACAGGCAAATTTCTTATCCAGCACACATACGAGCGAGCCTGCCTTGCCAAACTGCCCCAGAAGGTAATCATAGCAGCCGATGACCAGAGAGTTGTCGATGCCGCCAGGACCTTCGGGGCTGAATGTGTTCTAACCTCACCGGAGCACACGAGCGGCACCGACCGCATCGCCGAAGCAGTCGCTGATATTGATGTCGAGATTGTGGTAAATCTCCAGGCTGACGAGCCGGAGATCGACCCTAAGAATATTGATTATTTAGCTGAGCTTTTGATCGAGAATCCGGATTATCCGATGGCCACGCTTGCAGCCGATTTCCAAAGTGCCGAGCAGATTGCCGACCCGAACATCGTAAAAGTTGTCGTTTCGAGCATCGAGCATCGAGCATCGGCGGGTGGCAGCGTCAAGCGCAGCTTGGCGATGGCCATCCCCAAAGCCTTCAGCCCTTCGGATTCACTCAGGGCAGGCTTTGAGGCTGCCACCCAACGAAGGACGAGCGACGAGGCCGGTTGCGCGATATACTTCTCCCGCTCACCAATTCCATATAATCGAGAAACGGGCGGCATTGGAGATGCGGGACTATACCTACGGCACATCGGGATTTATGCTTATCGCAAGGAATTTTTATTGAAGATTACTGCTTTGCCGCAGACCCCGTTGGAAAAGATCGAAAAGCTGGAGCAGTTACGAGCCATTGAAAACGGCTTCGACATTCTTGTCGGCAAAGTCCAACACACCTGCGACGGAATTGATACGCCAGAACAGTACGCAGAATTTGTCGAAAGATATAAAATGGCCACAGAGAGTTAAAATATTAAATAGCCACAGAGGGCACAGAGAGCACAGAGAAAGATAGATAGAAATCTTAAAATGGAAATTGACGAGACAATAAATAAGTGGTTTGAACAAATAAAACAAAATCTCCCTGGTGGAAAAACATACTACAAACAACTTGAACTTGATGTCGATAAACTTTGTGGAGAAGTAGTAGTTTTGCTAGAAAATTATGTTCAGGGTGTTTTATTAATCCTAAACAAAGGAAAAATACTGCTTGCAAAAGCGCTTTTAAGAATTATAAGTGACGTTAGCATAAAATGCGGATGGTGTTTAGAAGGACTTAAGACATCGGAAGAAGAATTTAATCAAAAGTTTGATAAATGGCGGCGGTATTCATTATCGAAGTGTAGGATATTGATGGAAAAAGATCTGGCTGTTTTAGAAGAGGAATATGGAGATGAAGTTTCTGGATTGAAGGAAGAACTTAGGAGGCGGATAACAGCTATCGAATCTGCGGGTATTACAAAAAAGGAGCGTTTTAGCATACCCGAATTAGTGCAGGATGTGTGGAAAACTCAACCAAAGTTGAATTTGAGGGCGTTGTATCTTGGATTTCACGAAGCTGTTCATCCAGATTTAGTTCTTTTTCAAAGAACATTGGTGGAATCCAACGGAAGGATTATTTACAAAGGAGATGTTGAAGAGTCACCAGAACGTATAAAAGGATTTTGTTTAGTTATTCTTGGCTACTTATTTGAGGCTATTTATTCGGTAAATAAATGGGATTTTTCTGAATTTGAAAAAGATATCAAGCAATTAAAAGAATATATGAAAGAGAAATAAAACCTACCGGATATGTTTCTATATAAAAATGAAGTCGTGATTTACCTCTGTGTCCTCTGTGGCAAAAATAAAAGGGAAGGTTTATGACGAAAGAAAATATTAGGTCCCTCGACTCCGCTCGGGATGACCAAAAACAGGTCAATTTATTAGCTTCAGTCAGTGACGTTTCAACCGAGAGCGAATTTTTCTCGCCAATGCCGGTCGGCTACAAAAAAGGAAAAACCCGTTATGTTTTCGTAATGGGCACCGTGATGAGCGGATTAGGCAAAGGGATATTTTCATCCTGTCTTGCCAAGCTCTTGCAGGATAAAGGCCTTAAAGTCGTACCGATAAAGCTCGAAGGTTATCTGAACATAGACTCCGGTACGCTAAATCCCTTCCGCCACGGCGAGGTCTTTGTGCTCGATGACGGCATGGAATGCGACATGGACCTCGGCACATACGAGCGGATGCTCGATCAGGATTTAACGAGGGCGAATTTCGCTACGAGTGGGCAGATATTTAGCTCGGTCCTGGATAAGGAACGCCACGGCGATTATCTCGGCAGAGACGTCCAGATGATTCCCCACGTTACCGGCGAGGTCAAACTTAGGCTTCGCCAATTGGCAGCCGAAACCAAAGCCGATGTCGTCTTCGTCGAGATTGGCGGTACGGTGGGTGACTTGGAAAACGCCTACTTTATCGAAGCTACGCGCGAGCTGGCCTACGAGGAAGGACCAAACAGTAGCTGCTTTGTCGCTCTTACTTATATATTGGAGCCGCCGACCCTCGGCGAGCAAAAATCAAAGGCTGCACAATTAGGAATCAAACAGCTCATGCAATGTGGCATCCAGCCGAACATCATAGCATGTAGAGCAAGCAGTCCCGTTAATCCGAAAGCACGAGAAAAGATAAGCATATACAGCAATGTCCCCCTCGAAAGGGTCATTTCTCTGCCGGATTCAGCCAGCATCTATATGATTCCTGCAATGCTCAGAGAGTCTGGCCTGGATTTTAAAGTTGCCAGACTACTAAAAATCGAAGACAGAATAAATCTGCGGCATGAAAGAAAGGCCTGGGCACAATGGTGTGATTTTACCGACAAAATAGACACATTGACTCACCAGATAAACATCGGCATCACAGGAAAATATACAGCCGTTCGTGACAGCTATGCCTCGATAATCAATGCACTCGAACACGCCGGCATCGCGCTTGGCTGTGATGTGAAAATTAAATGGATAGAAACAACCCGCATTACAGATGAAACTGTAGCGGATAATCTTGCCGACGTTGATGGTATTATAGTCCCCGGCGGCTTCGGTACCCGCGGCTCAGAGGGAAAAATAGCCTGCATAAAATACGCCAGAGAAAATAATCTGCCATTTCTGGGAATATGTTTCGGCTTTCAAATGGCTGTTATAGAGTTTGCACGAAATGTTTGTGGATTAACGAAGGCCAATAGTGCCGAGATTGAGCCGGATTGTCAGGAGCCGGTCATTGATATACTGCCGGAGCAGAAAAAAATCGACAGTCTCGGCGGAAATCTGCGCCTCGGCGGACACGATATAGAACTAAAACCCAATACATCGGCCTGGAAACTCTTCGGCAAAGCTGACTCGGTAAGAATGCGGTTCAGACATCGCTATGAGGTTGACCCTCGCTACATTGAAACTTTGGAGAAGGCTGGTTTTGTATTTTCCGGAAAGGCTCCTAATCAGCCCATTATGCAGATATTGGAGATTCCATCACATCCATTTTTCATAAGTACTCAGGCACATCCGTGTTTGACTTCTCGCCCGCTAAGGTCTCAGCCGATGTTCGTTGGGCTTGTGGCGGCGGCAATGCAAAGGCACTATCCGCAGGAGGAACTGCCAGATTGCATAGAGGCTGCTGAAAAACATGCGATGGTATAGGTAGGGAGGGTATCAGTAAAGCAGGTAATCGGGGAACTAATTGCTTAACTTGGCTGACTTTTTATGTTACTCAAACTGACCGATTTGCAGTGTCATTACCGCCCAATATTGTAGCACGTGGTAAAATTCGGCGGAAATGAAATGCCGCCCGTCGACAGCCGTGGGTGACACCATCGGCTACCACAACCGCAAGAGCGGACACAGCCTAAACAGCTATGACTGGCAGCAGTTCCTTAACTTCGTGGACCGGCACTTCGGCATGAAAAGGCAGAAAAACAATCTTTTAAATAAAGAGAACAATGCCAGAGAATAACGTTAAAGACGACTTCACTCGTATTATTTTGACGCGAAATATGTACCTGTTTATCGTGATATCGTTCCTGATATTATGGATACTCGCTGTTGCTTTATGGACCCAGGGCGATATCGACCAAAATATCGTCATTGCCCACAATTCTTTCTATGAACAAAATACAATTTCAAGAATCTTTCAATTCTTCAGCAAATATGGAATGGCTTTGATTACCGCGGTCTATATATTAAATTTACTATTGTCATATAAAATTGAAGAATTGAGATCTTCCTACCCGTTTTATATTCTCATTCTCTTTTCATTTGGATTAGGAGGAATCGGAGGCGATTTATTAAAGGAGATTTTCAACAAGGCCCGGCCGGCCGTCGAACTGGCCGGACAAATCGCCCGAACGCATATTTCGGATTCTTCGACGTTTCCATCCGGACACGCCACAAAAAGTATGGCCCTGGCACTGCCATATTTGTTAATGATACCCGGAAATTATCGCTTGAATCGTATTTTTAGATTAACAATCCTCGCTATTGCAGTGTTAGTATGTTATTCGCGTATTCTATTACAGGCTCATTTTGTGAGCGATGTTTTAGCCGGTATTGGAACGGCCTTTGCGTTCCTGCCGGTCGCCGCTTTTTTGGCCAATAAAGTCTACAAAGTAAAAAAAGTTAATGAAAAAGCCCTTGAACGAATGGTAATAATATACGGGGCCCTACTGGTAATATTAACGATCTTTTTAACTGTGGTATGACGATATCATGAATATTTTAGGTATCTCGGGCAGTCCTCGTGCGGAAGGTAATACAGCATACGCGGTTCAATATGCTCTGGAAGTATTAAAAAAAGAGGGCTTTAGAACTGAATATATAACCCTGCCAAAAAAAGATATTAAACCGTGCGTAGGCTGCTTCAAATGTGAAAAAACTCACTCATGTTTTCAGGAAGATGATATGCCGCAAATTCTGGATGCCATGAGATGGTGTCACGGGTTATTAATAGGCTCTCCGGTATATTTTGGCATGGTTTCGGGACAGTTAAAAACGGTGATGGATAGATGTGTAGTGATGCGTCCCAGTTATGGAGAGCTGCTGCCGATGAGCGGCAAGATTGGCGGAGCGATAGCGTGTGCTAATTCGAGAAATGGAGGCCAGGAGATTACTCTTCAAAATATTCACACCTTTCTGCTCCAGATGAATATGCAGGTAATCGGCGATGGCCCCAGCTATTCACATTTAGGCGCAACAATCGCAGGAGAGGCAAAAGATGATTCGTGGGGCATGGAAACAGTCAAGAACTTAGCCCTGAACATGGCCGGAATGTTAAAGAATTAAACCCCAGCCGCGAGCGGCGGCGACGAACCAAACCCCAGCCGCAAGCGGCAGTAATGAATTAAACCCCAGCCGCAAGCGGCAGGGCTAAACGAAGTGGATATATTATTTTTCAATTATGGCAAAGTTAGTCGGATATATGCTCACCTGGACGACCTATGGTAGTTGGTTGCAGGGTGATAAACGTGGTTTTGTAAAAGATGGAGAAATCCTTCAGGGCGATGAAAGAATTCTTGAATTATGCAAGAAGCTGCAGAAAGGGCCAACGGTCAAATTAACAAAACAAGAGAAGGCGATCGTAGAAACGGCAATATTGCACGAGGCTGAACGTATCATTCACAAAATCGGAGCGTTGGCTGTTTGCACCAATCATATCCACTTAGCGGCAAGGCCGAGTGATAAGTCAATAGAACGTATCGTAAGCATGTATAAAAGTGCAGCCACACGTGCCTTACGATGTTACGGCCGGACAGGAAGAATATGGACAAAGGGTTTTGATAAAAGATTTTGCTTTACTCAGGAGGACCTGGCCGGAAAGGTTACATATATACAAAATCACGAACAACCAACAACGCTTAGCCCCGTCGCTGGCGACGGGGGAAATTAAAACAAATTGAAGAGGTCTTTCTATGAGATTGATAATTTGCAGTTACATCATTTTGTTTTTATCCGGGGGAAAACTATGGGCCCAGAATTGGACAGCCGATTTAGGAAATGGCAAATATAAAAATCCAGTTCTGTTTTCAGATTATTCCGACCCCGACGTGATCCGTGTGAACGATGATTTTTACATGGTCGCCTCCAGTTTTAATTGTATGCCCGGCATACCTGTACTGCACTCCAAAGATTTGGTGAACTGGAAAATCATCGGGCAGGTTTATAAGCGATTACCATTTGAAAAATATGATAAACCCGCTCACGGACAAGGTTCATGGGCGCCATCAATACGCTTTCACAATGGTTTATTTTATGTCTATTTTTGTACGCCTCACGAAGGACTATTTATGGCAAGTGCGAAAGACCCTGCCGGCGCGTGGAAGCTGTACCATGTTGTAGATGTTGAATTGTGGGAAGATCCCTGTCCTATATGGGATGACGATGGTAATGCGTATCTGGTTAGAAGTAAATTACGTGCGGACATTCTTTATCTGCATCGGATGAGTAAAGACGGCAAAAAAATATTGGATAACGGCACCATCATATTTCAAAAGGAAAAGACGCAGCCTACAATTGAGGGACCAAAGTTTTTGAAAAAGGACGGATACTATTACATTTTTGCACCAGCCGGAGGCGTTCCCAAAGGATGGCAAACGGTACTGCGGTCCAAAAATATTTATGGGCCATACGAAGACAAAATTGTCCTTCATCAGGCAGGCACCAATATCAACGGCCCACATCAAGGTGGGATTGTCCATCTAAAATCAGGCGAGTGGTGGTTTTTACATTTCCAGGACAGAGGCGCATACGGACGCATTGTTCATTTACAGCCGGTAGAGTGGAAAGACGGCTGGCCTATTATTGGCGTTGATATCAATAATGATGGTATCGGAGAACCTGTATTGGAGTGGCAAAAACCGGATGTCAGTCAATCCGTTCCAATTTCCATTCCTCAAACAACGGATGAATTTAATACGGACAAATTAGGTTTACAATGGCAATGGCATGGCAATCCTCGAAAAGATTGGTATTCTTTCACAAAGAATCCGGGCCATCTGCGATTATATGCCGTGCAAAACCTGACTCAAAACGGCAATTTATGGTTTGTTCCCAATCTGTTACTTCAAAAATTTTCTGCTCCTTCCTTTACAGTCACAACTAAGATCACTTTTAAGCCTGACCAGCCCAATGAAAAAAGCGGACTGGTAATCATGGGCAGAGAATGGGCTTTCATTGCACTAACTAAAACTAACGACGGTTTGCAATTAGGGATGTACAACGGCACTTATTTTCAGGGTTATGACAAAACGCAACTAATTGAATCGATTGACATTCAGCAAAACTGCTGTTATCTAAAAGTCCATGTGGATAATCAGGCGACATGTACCTTTTCCTATAGTTTTGATGGCCAAAATTATCAACACATCGGCAATAAATTCACAGCAGCTAAAGGAACGTGGATAAGTGCTAAAGTTGGGTTATTTAATGTGAATCCCAATATCACGGACAGTGAAGGATATGCTGATTTCGATTGGTTTAAATTTGAATAAAAAACAAATGAAAAGGTAATGGGCACGTCCGACAGCATCAATAACATCTTTACTGCATTTTTATTCTTGAAAACAACACACGTCAGAACATAGAATCTTAAATAAACTTTCTGCGGTTAAAATAGGGCCGTTTTGTTAAACCGTATAGCAGAGATGAATGTAATCAAAACGAAAGAGGAACGATTGTGCAAATAAAAAGATTGTTGTCATGTTTGGTTGTGGTGCTTTTTCTGTCGGTATTAACTGCAAACGCAAATGTTAATTCGCCGGATAGCATCCGGCAGAAATTCAACTTTAATCTAGGATGGAAGCTAATGGTCGACGATCCGAACGGCGCGGAAAAGAGCAGCTTTGAAGATGCCGCCTGGAAGGAAGTGACACTACCTTATGCCTGGAATGAAGATGAAGCATTTAAGAAGGACATACATAGTCTATCCACCGGTGTTGCCTGGTATCGAAAGCATTTTAAGATTCCGGCTGAGTATGCGGGTCGAAAGGTTTTTCTGGAATTTGAAGGAATACGCCAGGGAGGCGAATTTTACCTTAACGATCAGCATATCGGCAGGCATGAGAACGGCGTAATGGCCGTCGGTTTCGATATTACCGAGCTGGTGAAGTTTGGTTCCGATGAGAATGTGCTGGCAGTCAGGACGGATAGTTCCTGGGATTACCAGGAAAAAGCAACAGGGCAAAGATACCAGTGGGCCGACAGGAATTTTAATGCCAACTATGGCGGTATCCCCAAAAATGTATATTTGCACATTACAGACAAGCTCTATCAAACACTTCCGCTTTATTTGATGCTGGGTACAACAGGCGTGTATATCTATGCGCAGGATATCGATGTCAAGGCAAAGACGGCAAAGATTACCGCGGAATCGCAGGTTAGAAACGAGTTCCCTACGGCAAAGACATTCGATTATAAAGTCGTCATCGAGGACATGGACGGCAAGATAATTAAAACAATCCCCGGCGGCAAATACAGCCTTGCCCCGGGCGAGACAAAGACGGTTACTGTATCCTCGAATGTTTCAGGCCTGAACTTCTGGAGCTGGGGCTACGGCTATCTTTACAACGTGTACACCATTTTAAATGTTGATGACAAGCCTGTGGATGTAGTTAAGACGCGTACAGGCTTTCGCAAGACAGAGTTCGGCAACGGCCTTATCAAGCTGAATGACCATGTGATTCAAGTGAAAGGCTACGCGCAGCGGACGAGCAACGAATGGCCTGCCGTGGGAATGTCTGTACCGCCGTGGCTGAGTGACTTTAGCAATCGAATGATTGTTGAGGGTAACGGCAATCTCATCCGCTGGATGCATATCACGCCCTGGAAGCAGGATGTGGAATCGTCCGACCGTGTTGGCCTGATTCAGGCGATGCCTGCGGGAGATGCAGAAAGAGACGTTCAAGGCAGACGGTGGGAGCAGCGGCTCGAATTAATGCGGGACGCCATTATCTACAACCGCAATAATCCAAGCATTCTCTTTTATGAAGCTGGAAATAAAGGCGTAAGTGAAGAGCACATGCAGCAGATAAAAGAATTGCGCGATAAGTACGATCCTCACGGTGGACGAGCTGCCGGCTGCAGAGAAATGCTCAGAAGCAAAGTTGCTGAATATGGCGGTGAAATGCTCTATATCAACAAAAGCGCAGGCATCCCCTTGTGGGCGATGGAGTATTCGCGTGACGAGGGACTTCGTAAGTACTGGGATGAATTCTCTCCGCCTTATCACAAAGACGGCGACGGCCCTCTTTACCGAAGTGCTCCTGCGAGGCAGTACAACCGCAACCAGGATTCTCATGCCATCGAGAACGTAATACGCTGGTACGACTACTGGCGTGAGCGTCCGGGTACGGGGGACAGAGTCAGTAGCGGTGGTGTAAATATTATCTTTTCCGATACAAACACGCATTATCGCGGCGCGGAGAACTATCGGCGAAGTGGAGAAGTCGATCCGATGCGAATCCCCAAAGACGGCTACTTCGCTCACAAGGTGATGTGGGACGGCTGGGTCGATATTGAACGGCCTGCGATTCATATCATAGGACACTGGAATTACGAACCCGGCACTAAAAAAAATATCTATGTGGTCTCCAGCGCCGAGGAGGTGGAGCTGTTCGTCAACGGAATATCAAAAGGCTTCGGCCTGCAGAGCCATCGGTTCCTCTTTACATTCAATGACATTGAGTGGCAGCCAGGTGTTATCAAAGCTGTAGGCCATGACGCAGGTGGTAAAAAGCTCTGCGAATGTGAGAAAAAGACCTCTGGCGAACCTGCTACTATTCGACTAACTGCTCAGACAGGTCCGAATGGCCTATTAGCGGATGGCTTCGATCTGGCACTTATTGATGTTGAGGTGGTGGATTCCGAAGGCAATCGCTGTCCTATTGCTTTGAAGATGATTAATTTCTCACTTTCAGGACCTGCACAGTGGCGTGGTGGGATCGCTCAAGGGCCTGACAATTACATTCTTTCAAAGAGTTTGCCGGTCGAATGCGGTGTAAATCGAGTTCTTATCCGCTCGACAACCACTGCAGGCAAAATAACTCTAACCGCAGAGTCTGGAGGACTCAAGCTGGCGTCCGTTGAGCTTGTCTCCAAAGCAGTGAAGGTGACTGACGGTCTCTCTTTAGAAATGCCCGGCGAAGGCTTACCATCATACCTCGGACGTGGCCCAACGCCGCGAGCAGAGCCTCTTAAATTGTCCCGCAAGCCCATTCATATCGCTAATGCAGTTGCGGGCGCAAACAGTGACCAGGCAGCTCTTAGCTACGATGATAATGAGACCACCGGCTGGTCAAACGATGGCAAATTGGAGACGGGATGGATTCGATATGATTTTGTTGAATCCGCCACGGTAAGCGAGGTGACGATGAAACTGCACAACTGGCGTACTATGAGTTATTCAATCCAGATGTTCGTGGATGGCAAAAAGGTTTATCAAGGCGATACGCCACACAGTCTCGGTTATGTGACGCTCCCCATTCAACCAACAATCGGCAAGAACCTGACCGTGGCTCTGCAGGGCGTGAGTAAAAGCGAGGACACTTTCAATATTGTAGAGCTAACCGGCAAAAAAGAACAAGCAACCGACGCCAATTCATCAAAGGGCAGAGACAGAGACACCCTCAGAATTATCGAGATAGAAATCTATGGAAATCCTTCGATTGTAGATACAGTTGATAAAAGAATAGAGTAATGTGCATTAAAGGTGCAATATGAATTCGGAAGACAAATGTGGAGAATGTAAGTATTTTGTAGGTAAAAGTGAGGATGAAAATACCGGCCAATGCCACAGATACGCACCCCGACCAAGTCCTCGTCCAAAAATGCAGATAGAAGGCAGAGACCTCTGGGCGGACATCCAGTGGCCTAAAGTCGGTGTAAACGCCTGGTGCGGCGAGTTTGAGAAGAAATGAGCGTCAGCCGAACGGGTTTAATCCGGTTCTCTTTTTGTTTCTTTTGCCCCTAAAAATAGTTTGACAGTTTTAATAAACTCGCTAATATATTAGGTTTCCGGTAGCAAAGGAAGTTTATCTATGAAGACCTTTATGGCAAAGAAAAACGAGATTGAGCAAAAATGGCTGTTAGTGGATGCCGAAGGGGCCATTCTGGGCAGAATGGCCGCCAAGATTGCACCGATTCTTATGGGCAAAAATAAGCCGCAATATACGTCGAATGTTGATGTCGGCGATTATGTCATCGTGGTCAATGCCAAGAAAGTTAAGCTTACCGGTAAAAAGGCCCAGCAGAAGGAATATGATTATTACACTCACCATCCCGGCGGCCATAAATACATCAGTTTTGTCGAAATGATGGCAAAGAAACCGGAAAAGGTAATTGAGTTAGCGGTCAGGAGAATGCTGCCGAAAAACAAGATCGGCAGAGAAATGCTGAAAAAATTGAAGGTGTATCGCGGGCCGGAACATGACCATCAGGCCCAGAAACCGGAAAAGGTAGAGCTGTTTTAGGGAAAATAATAATTATGGCGGAAAAAACTGGTAAGCTGGATATCAGCAAAACTCGCCTTGTTGTGGCCAGTCAGCCTAAGCCGACGCCAAGACCGGCCGGCGAGCCGAAGGGCGGTTACTGGTGGGGCACCGGCAGAAGAAAAAGCTCCGTAGCCCGGGTCAGAATAAAACCCGGCGATGGTAAATTGCTGATAAATAAAAAGCAGTTCAGCGATTATTTCAGGCTCGAACAGGATAGACAAGCGGTTGTTGCTCCTCTTCGAGCAATCGAGGGCGAAAAGAAATTCGATGTTTTTGTGAACGTCCGCGGCGGCGGCATCACCGGCCAATCCGGTGCCACCAAGCTGGGAATCGCCAGGGCCTTGAAGAACTACGACGAAAACCTGACCCAGATACTACGAGACGGCGGACATCTGACCAGAGACCCCAGGATGGTCGAAAGGAAAAAGCCGGGACAGGCCGGCGCAAGAAAGAGGTTCCAGTTCTCCAAACGTTAGTTTGCAAGTTTACCCCGTTAGAGAAAGCCATCGACTTTAATCGGCGGTCATTACCAGTTGAAGCCGACTGTGGTTTAAAGCCACCGTCGGAGCAGGCCGTTAGAGAATGTTGTTCTCTAACATGGTTTACTTTTTGAGTATTACAATAGCCGTTGAGAATCGAACTTGGCGGCTGTTTTTGTAAGAGGAGCAAGCTATGATAAAAGTTGCGATAATCGGTGCGAGCGGTTACACAGGGGCTGAATCAATCGAGATTCTGTTACGCCACAATCAGGCGGAGCTGGTTTATTTATCTGCTCTGCCCGAGGAATGCGGAGCAGCGGCGGATGTCTTTCCGAAATTTAAGGGCCGATGCCATCTGCAAATTGAGCCGTTGGATTTGGATAAGCTCGCTGGCCTGGCGGATGTTGCTCTCTGCTGTTTGCCGCATAAGGTCTCTATGGGCTTTGTGCCGAAACTTTTGAATACAGGACTGAAGGTTATAGATTTCAGCGCGGACTATCGGCTTAAAGATGTAGCGGTCTATGAAAAATTCTATCAGGTTAAGCACACAGATACCGCCAATCTTGCTAAGGCAGTGTATGGGCTGCCGGAGTTATTCCGCAAACATATCAAGGGTGCTGAGATGGTGGCCAATCCCGGCTGTTATCCTACCGGGGCCTTGCTGGCCATAGCACCGCTGCTTGCCGAGGGTCTTATTGAGACAGATTCGATTATCGTCAATGCGGTGACGGGCGCATCAGGAGCAGGCAAAAATCCATCGAGCAAATTTCATTTCCCCAATATGAATGAAAATCTGTTTGCCTACGGAATTGGCACACACCGTCACATGCCGGAAATGGAACAGATCGCCAGCCAGATTGCAGGGGCCGATGTGCAAATACTATTTCAGCCACACGCAGGGCCTTTCGACAGGGGAATTCTCTCGACGGTTTATTGCCGACCTAAAAGTAAAGTCGATAGCAAGCAACTTGCCAAGCTGTACGAGGATTTTTACGCAGAGGAGCCTTTTGTGCAGATACGCAAAGATGCTCCAGGGGTCAAAGACGTAGCTGGGACAAACTATTGCCATCTCTTCGCGACTTACGTTAAAGGTAAAATTGTAAGTTTCTCGGCGATTGACAATTTGGTAAAAGGTGCATCCGGCCAGGCGATTCAGAATATGAATATCGTCTTCGGTCTTGAAGAAACTATGGGGCTACTGTAGGAACAACAATGGGTGTCGGAGTGCTTAAGATTGCAACCAGTCAGTTTGCTGTGGGAAGGGACATAAAGCGAAATGCCCAACAAATTCGAAAATTTATGCAGCAAGCTCGCAGAGCCAAGGCTGATATTGTTCATTTTTCCGAGTGTGCCCTTAGCGGCTACGTAGGGACAGATTTTCCGAACTTTGAAGGCTATGATTGGGACCTGCTCAGAGAAGCGACACAAAATATTATGTCGCTTGCCAACAGGCTCGGCTTGTGGGTTGTTCTCGGCAGTACACATAGATTGACCGAGCCGAACAAGCCGCATAACAGTTTGTATTTAATTAGCCCCAAAGGCAAAATCGTTGACCGTTACGACAAAAAATTCTGCACCAAAGGCGACCTGCGCCGGCTGACACCAGGCAATAGGTTTGTGTACTTTACTATCAATAGGGTGAAGTGCTCGCTGCTAATATGCTTCGATTTGCGATTCCCGGAAATTTATCGAGAACTTTATAGGCAGCAAGTCAATTGTGTTTTCCAGTCCTTCTACAACGCTCGGCAGAAAGGGCCAAGCGTTCATACACATATTATGCGCCAGACAATGCAATGCCGAGCAGCGACGAATCACTTCTGGATTAGCATGTCAAATGCGAGCGGCTACTACAGCCCTTATCCATCGTGTTTCATTCAGCCTGATGGTGTAATCGTTCGCCAGCTTAGAGCGAATCGGTCCGGCTTGATGATCAATACAGCTGACATGAGAAAAAAATTCTACGACCCGATGGCCGATTTCAGAGATATGGCAATCGCCGGCGTCCTTGGTAATAGGTCGACCGCAATAGACGACCCACGGTCAAAAGACACAACCTGTCTTTAGACAGCAATTAACTCCTGCTTTAAAAACGCTTGGCTAAGAGAGCTAATCAATATTATAATCACTTAGCATAGATAACTCTCGCAATGTCGCTCCATTTGGCTAAAAGACCGTCTTGGATGTACGAAAGATGGTAAGCCGAAGTAATGAGGAGATCTGCTATGGGTAGAATATTGTCGTCAAAATGGTTCGACAGGCTCACCATCCTGAGCGAAGTCGAAGGATTGTTAAAACCATACGCACTCACAGTATGCTTTCTATGTTTTCTTTCGCCTCTGTACGCAATTCCATCCAAAGGCTCTGTTATTCCGCATCTTCGCAAGCACGAAACCACCACTCAGCTCATCGTTGACGACAAGCCATTCCTGATCTTAGGTGGAGAGCTTGGCAATTCCAGCGCCTCCAGTCTCGATTATATGAAGCCGATCTGGCCTAAGCTCGTCAATATGAACCTCAATACTGTCCTGGCCCCCCTTTACTGGGACCTGATTGAGCCGGAGGAGGGCAGGTTCGACTTAACTTTAGTGGACGGCCTAATACAAGATGCCAGACATTACAATCTGCGTCTGGTTTTACTGTGGTTCGCAAGCTGGAAGAACAGTATGTCATGCTATGCACCCATCTGGGTCAAGACGAACCAGGATCGGTTCCCTCGCGCTCAGAATAAAGACGGCAACGGTATGGAAATCCTCTCAGCCATAAGTTCCGAGAACCGTAAAGCCGATGCCCGTGCATTTACGGCTTTGATGCGACACATCCGTGAGGTAGACGGCCAAGAACATACGGTCATTATGGTTCAGGTGGAAAACGAGATAGGTATGATACCTGATGCGCGAGACCACAGCATCATGGCGAACAATCTCTTTAATAAGCCGGTGCCGAAAGAGCTGGTGGACTACCTTATTAAGCACAAGAACACGCTGATTCCAGAGTTCCATAAAGTGTGGCAGGCTGGCGGCCTTAAGACAGCCGGCACATGGGAAGAAATATTCGGCAAAGGTTTAGGAACGGATGAGATCTTCATGGCTTGGCACTATGCGTGCTACGTCAACCATATTGTAGAATTGGGCAAAGCTGAGTACCCGTTGCCGATGTTTGTAAATGCTGCCCTTATCCGCCCGAACTATAAACCCGGACAATATCCAAGCGGTGGGCCACTACCACACTTGATGGACATCTGGCGAGCCGGTGGGCCGTTGATTGATTTCCTATCGCCTGATATATATTTCCAGAACTTTGCCGAGTGGTGCCAGAAGTATCATCGCTGCGGCAATCCATTATTTATACCCGAAGCGGGCAGAGGCAGTGAGAGCGCTGCGAACGTGTTTTATGCTGTTGGACAACACGATGCCATCGGCTTTTGTCCCTTCTCAATCGAATCGATAAGCGACCCGGAGAATAATCCTATCGCCAAGAGCTACGATGTTCTTTCGCAACTGGCACCTCTGATTCTGGAAAATCAGGGCAAAGGCACAATGACAGGCGTGCTTTTAGACAAAGATAACCAGACTCAGCAGATAAAGTCAGGCAATTATAAACTAAACATTTCTCATGATTACACTTGGGCATGGTCATCCGGGGCAAAAGAGTCGAAACAGTGGCCCCGTGTCGGAGGTTTAATGATCTCCGTGGAACCTGACGAGTATGTAATCGCCGGTACCGGCATTATTGTCACCTTTACTCCAAACTCGCCGGGAGAGCCGATTGCAGGAATCGCCGGCATTCAGGAAGGCAAATATATAGATGGCCGATGGATTGGCGGGCGCTGGATGAACGGCGACCAAAGCCATCAGGGAAGACATCTAAGGCTACCACCTGACAGCTTCGGCATCCAGCGTATCAAGCTGTACCACTACCACTGAGATGCCAAGGTGCGCAAGGCGCCGGACGCAGACTCTCGTGCTACGTAGCGAGCTTCCGGCCTTCGCAGAGTAGCATCGGATAATCGAAAACGAAATCACACTATTGTTAATTTATCCCTATTAAAGGTCCATATTAGCACAGTTTTCTACTTTCAATTTACTGTTATCTTTTGTCTTGATTGAGACATCCTCAAACTTCCACCCTTGCGCATAAGAAATACTGCCTGCGGCGTCGGCTTCTATATTAACGTCCTTAAAGTAGAAATTCTTTACGATGGATTCGGCCATTCCGGAAGCCGATATCGCCCTGTTGCCGCCGGTGACCTTAATACGTGACAAATACACATCTTTGACTTCGGGTATGCCCTTCTCCGGAGGCTCTACCTTTTGCAGCATAGTCTTCCAGTGCTTGGGAATATTCTCGAAGTTGTATCCTTCAGGCAGACTTGAATAGCTATAGCTCGGATTCCAGTTCATGGATACCTCAATAGCAGTGCCGACCCCATCCATTTCGAAATCCCTATAATGAATATCCTCGACGGTTCCGCCTCTTGTTCGGGCAGATTTGAATCTTATTCCGATTTTGGTTCCTTTCGCCTTGAGGTTGTAAGCTAATATATGCCTGATGCTGCCGGAGGTCTCGCTGCCGCAGGTAATAAGCCCGCCGCCCTTGCGGGAGACACAATCACGGATGACCACGTATTGGGTTGGTCGGTTCACTCTGAGGCCATCAGCGTCACGACCGGCCTTCAAACAGAAATTGTCATCATTGCAATCGATGTCGCAATTCTCTACAAGAATAAACGTCGAAGAGTCAATATCAATTCCATCGGTGCTTGGACCGCTGCCGTCAACGTTATTGAGAATAATAAGCCCATCGATGGTGACGTACTTGGAATAGAGAATATGTACGGTCCAAAAGCCGGCCTGCTTGAGTGTAATGCCTTTTAGCGTGACATTTGAGGAGTTTGAGACTAAGAGTGTTCGAGGCCGTTTGCAATCGTAATCCACCACCCAGCGAAGTCCCTTCGGCTCGTAGTCCTGCCTGCGCATTGTCCAGTACTTACCCCAGAAAGGTTTTCCCTGCGCATGAACAGTACCTTCTCCGGTAACGGCTGCATTGTCCTGGCCAATGACGTTTATCAAAGCTGCCGGCCATCTCATCTCTATGCCAGCTACACGGGTGTCTATTTCCGGATAATCTGAAATGTCCTGACTTCCAAGAATTGTAACATCTTTATCAATGCGTAAGTTCACACCTTCTTTGACAAAGATCGAGCCGGTCAGATAGGCACCCTGCTCAAATGTAACGATGCCGCCTCCTTTGGCAGCACAAACATCAATGGCGGCTTGTATTGCCTTTGTGGCCAGCGTCTTTCCGTCATTGACAGCACCGTAATCGGTCACCTTAAACACGGTTGTTTTTTGTGGCATTTTTTTAGTGCCTACCTTTGTGGCCCACTCCGGCATTGCCTCATCCCAAGAGCTTGCTACGAGACTGTTGTTAAAACTCAGTAACAGAGCTAATAAAAACGATAGCATAACTGATCTCCTTGTTTTGATATGTTACGGATGGTCTTTTCTTTAAATTACATTAACAATTGTCTATATGAAGGTCAAATATTATTCTGCAATATATAATTTGCACATTTGTCATTGCGAGGTCTGAAAGGCCGTGGCAATCTCCGACCTTAGATTGACAGAGATTGCTTCGCTTCGCTCGCAATGACACTCGTCGTTTGATTTGTTACAGAATTTTATTTATAATCATGTGACGGTGCGTTTTACTTATCGCAAGGGTGTAATCCGGATCATCCATTCTCCGTAGTACTACGAAGGATGAACCGGAGCAGGCTATTGGCGAAAAGGAAAGAAAATCTATGAAAAAGAAAATAAAATATACAGATGAGCCTTTAGGTAATGTTAGAGTCATTGATGATTTCCTTCCGTCCCCAAGCGAATTGGCTTTCAATGAAGACCAAATCAAAGTTACTATCGGTTTGAGCAAAACATCGGTAGTTTTTTCAAGAAGCAGGCCCAAAAGTATCATACCCAGTACCAGAAAATGATACGGCGTCTTTTAGACCTATATGTTACTCACCAACAGGGACGCAAAATCCATTCTCCGTAGTGCCTAATCCGCCGTTTCATCCTTAGCAGTAGCTCTGTTACGGAGAATGGAAGCGGCTGCGAAGGCTTGAACTACGAAGGATGAACCGGCTAACCTTTTTAGTACGTTAGGCCATAGCCGTATTCGAAAAGAGGCTTGTCTGCCGAGGCGGAATCGTAATCGACATCTCCAACATTAATCGGTATCTGCTCCATCGAGCGAGGCCAGGTGAACGAGAGCTTTCCGGTTGGTTTATAATCGCCGAAAAGCACATCCGCTACGCCCTGTCCCTCAGTACCCGGCAGCCAGGCGGCCAAAAAAGCATCGGCCTGATTGAGAACATTATTGATTATCATCGGCCTGCCTGAAATCAGGACAACGACAACGGGGATGCCAGCCTTTTTCATGTTGCTAAACGCTTCGATATCCTCTCTATCAAGTGAAAGGTCATTGCTGTCGCCTAATCCTTCAACGTAGGATCTTTCGCCGATTACAACGATGCCGATATCAGTGCCTTCTGCTCCTGTACCATCCTGCGAGAAAGTTACCTTGGTGTTCTTAGGCACCGTGTTCTTAATGGCTGCGAGAATAGTAGTACCACCAGAAGTCACGTTGCCGCTACCGCCTTGCCAACGAATAGTCCAGCCGCCACATTGATAACCAAGGTTATCGGCATTTTTACCAGCCACATGAATACGTTTCAGTTTCTTCGAGATAGGCAAAGTCTTATTGTCGTTTTTTAGCAGCACTATAGACTGGCGAACAGCTTCGCGCGCGACCTGTCGATGTTCCTGGGAGCCGAATGTCTTATGAAGGCTCCTGTCAGCCAAGTGAGATTTGTTTTTATCCATCAGACCCATAGCAAACTTAACGCGGAGGATTCGGGTCACGGCATCATCTATGCGCGACATCGGCACCGTTCCTTCCTCAACCAGCTCTTTCAAGGATGTGGAAAACTCCTTGTATTCGCTGGGAACCATACCCATATCCATACCGGCGTTAATGGATTTGGCGATGGCGGTTTTGTAATCCCGGTCGAGCTGGTTGATGGCACGATAATCTGAGATTAGAAAGCCCTCGAATCCAAGCTCATTTTTCAGGACATCGGTAAGCAGATATTTGTGTTCTGAGCACTTGACGCCGTTCCAGCTACTGTAGGAGGGCATAATGGTGCCGACACCGGCATTGATGGCCGCGATGTATGGCGCAAGGTGGATGCGCCGCAGAGTCTGCTCATCGACCTGTGTATCACCCTGGTCTAACCGAATACGCGTATTGCGTCGGCTACCTGTTCCTCTGCTGCTGCGAATCGTTGCCGTTGTTCCGCCGTCACCTACATAATGCTTGGCACAGGCCAGAATGGAAAGCGGGTTACTAAGCTTGGAACCTTGCAAGCCACGAATTGCCGCTGCGCCGAGGACCTTGACGAGATTGGGATCTTCGGAGAAGCCCTCGTATGTCCTGCCCCAACGCTCATCGCGAGGGACAGTCACGCAGGGTGCGAAGGTCCAGTTGATTCCGGTAGCTCGAACTTCCTTCGCGGTAATGCGTCCTATCTTTTCTATCAGCTTTGGATTGCGCGTACAGCCAAGACCGATGTTGTGCGGAAAGATCACGGCACCGAGCACATTACTGTGCCCATGCACCGCATCAACACCATAGAGAATTGGAATGCCGAGACGCGTCTTTAGAGCATGCCCTTGGCAGCGGTCATATAAATCAGTCCAGGCTTCGAGGCTGTTGCCGTCTTTTGGATCGGAGTTACCGCCGCTCAGCACAGAACCGAGAAAGAATTTGCCGATGTCGTTGGCGTCCTTGATATGCTCCTGGTCGGCCTGTATCATCTGCCCAATCTTTTCTTCCAGTGTCATTTGCAAAAGCAATCCTTCGACAAGCTCAGGATGGTGAGCGAAGTCGAACCATTGCTTGACCTGTGGGTCGTATGAAGAAAGTGCCTTTGGTTTGGTTATCGCTGGAAACACCTGACAAGATGAAACAAAGAGGCTTATAGCAACGATATTCGATAGAATTATCTGCCAGTAGATAAAAGTTTTCATCGCTTAAAATCTCCCTTTCGATAAGTGGTGAGCTTGTCGAACCAGGCGGTTAGCAAAGTCGAACCGTTTACATATTATCTTTGAAGAATGAATCCGCCTACGATGGACTGCTTACCTTGATAGGGAATGACTTTATCCGGATTTTTTGTGATTTCAACTCCCGTTCCGTGCCTTCTTTTCACGAGCACAACGTTGAACCTGCGTTCCTGGAGCATTCCCGGAAAGCCGCCTTTTCTGTCAGCAATTGTAAGCAGGCGTCTTGTATCGTTCCAACGAAAGGTAATCGTAGAATATATGCCTTCTTCATAATTATAGTTATCGTTCTGGTCTTCATACAATGTGAAGGTGGCATCGGCTCCGGGGTAAATGCGCAGCTCAATAGGATCAGCCGGCTTCTCAGCAGCGTATTGAACGAATGGGCCCATCGGAATGATTGAGCCTGCCTTTACAAACAAGGGAATCTTATTGATTGGAGCATCTGCGGCGATTGTTTGACCACCGGGGAAAGTTCGACTCGTCCAAAAGTCGATCCACTGGTGATCATCCGGCAGATACACATTTCTGATCTTCGGCCTTGGCTCCACGACTTTTTCCTTAGCGTGAATTTTCGGAGTCTTCCAATAAAGCTGGGCTCTGAAAGCACCCGCGGCGGAATTGGAAGTCTCAAAGGCAAAGTCGTATTCCTTGCCGGCTTCGAGTTCTACCGGCACTGTATAAAACTCCACTGACCAGTAATTGCAGGGCAATTCTTTGCCATCTAAAAAAACTCGTTTTGGCCCGAAGCTTTTCATGTGGAATCGATGCTGTCCTGTCTGAGTTGGGATAAGTTTACCTTCCCAGCGTACAGCGAAAGTGGGGTCGGTTATGTATTTAGGCCGGCCGGTGTACCAGAATAGATTGATGTTAGGCTCGACCTGCTCGTGACAAGGTTCCTTAAACTTTGTATCGTTATAATACTTAGCGACTAAGCCGGGCTTGCCGTCTTTTGTCTTAAAGTGCTCGGACGAGATAAGGATGCTGTCTTCCGGCGGACGATGAATCATATATTCAGTGACAGGGCAGACCATGATGGCAGGGCCAAACATAAATTGGTCATTAATTGAATAAGTCTTTTTATCATCTGTGAAATCCATGGGCAGGCCGCGCATAATCGTATATCCATCGTTGGTGACCTGCCATGCGAGCGAATAGATGTATGGCAATAAGCGATAGCGCAGATTGTCGAAGTTCACCATGGTATCGGTAAACTCGCCGAATTCCCATATTTCACGTGGCGTCTCCGAGCCGTGCGAGCGGAAGATTGGACTAAACGTGCCAAACTGAAACATGCGAGCATAAAATTCCTGGTAAGCCGGGTCTTTGCCACCGTTGGAGAAAACGCCTCCATAACTGCCGATGACGAAAGCGCCGATATCAAACGTCCAGTACGGTATGCCGGCCATGCAGTGATTGATACCTGCTGCTATTTGTTTCCTATAGATGTCCCAGTTTGCCCCTATGTCACCCGACCACGTTGTCACGGCATTTCGCTGCTGGCCTGCGAAGGTCGAGCGAGTGAGGATATAGGCACGCCTCTGGTCGCTCTCTTTGCGCAGGTTTTTGTACAGAGCGTCGGTCATAGAAAGTGAATAGACATTTAAATACCTTGCCCAGGAGCCGAGATGATTTGTACCAAGTTTTTTCATCTCATACTCGGTGGCTTCTTTCGTAAGGGCGTTTACAACATCCGGCTCGGTCGAGTCTATCCACCAGGCATCGATGCCTGTGGAATACAATCCCTTTTTCAGGTAGTTCCAATACAACTGATTGGCTGCCGGATTCAGTGCATCATAATATTTGAATCCTGCCCAGCCGAACTTGTCGTAGAGATAACCTTTCTCGTCCATGTCTTTGAAAATCGGAGTATTTGGTCCAAGTCCGGGCCAGACTGAAATCATAACATGAAAATTTTGGTCGTGGAGTATATCGACCATTTCTTTCGGTCTTGGAAATTTCTTCTCATCAAAATACATCTGACTCCAATTCTCTTTTGCACCCCAGTAGTTCCAATCCTGGATGATATTGTCGACAGGAATTTTCTTTTCACGGTATTGTTTGGCAATGCTCAATAATTCATCGCGATTTTTATAATGCTCCTTGCTCTGCCAATATCCGTATGCCCATTTGCCGTACATTGGGGCCTGCCCTGTGAGGTTCCTATAGCCGGCTATAACCTCATCCATATTTTGACCGAATATAAAATAGTAATCAACATTGTCACCCACATCGGACCAAAACGAGGCTTTTTCTTTATCATCCGAAAAAACGGTCATGGAACAATTGTCCCAGAGTATTCCATAGCAGCGGGTGGAAATCAGAAATGGAGTGACAGCATCGGTATTGCTCTGTACTAATTTAACAGAACGCCCTCGATAGTTCATGTAACCGTTCTGGTGCTGGCCGAGGCCGTAAAGGCCTTCGTCTCGTGTCAGCTTGAAGTTCTGTTGAATATTGAAGACAGTCTCATACTCCATCCCTTTGACACGGCTCTCGTCTCGGCGACTCATCTCGGCGGAGCGCCGAGACGTAGCCGAGAGCGCCGAGCCGTAGCCGGACAGAGCCTGCCCTGAGCTTGTCGAAGGGGCAGGCTTAATAATCACTCGACCTTGTTCTTCGAGAATGATTTTGTCATCATGGGTAAAATATTGGATTTCGCCGTTACTTTTAGATATTCGCACGTTGATCTTCCCGGATGCCAGATTGACGGCTCCGCTACTTTCCTGAAAGCCGAGATTCATATCAGGCAGGATGTTTTGGATTACAACCAGACTTTTTTTCTCTGGTTTTCCCGTGGGGAGCCATTTTACAACACGAACCGTGTTATCCGCATAGAGCTGTACCATCACATTTAGCGTGCCGATTTCGAGATGAACACCATTTTGAACGCGTTTAACATTTGACTGTGCTGCCAGACATTGAGAAGTCGTGAAAAAAAGAACAAAGCAGCAAAGAATAATATTTCGTGTTTTCATAGTTCCACCTCATTTATATCAGATAACATTTCGGGTAATTGGTTAAATAGTAAGTTATCAATTACCGGTTACCATTATTGGAGGATTTCGTTTGCTTCTCATATATTTGTTTATTCATTTCTGCTTAGTACTCATTAGTGCCTCGTGAACTTGTCAAACACCGTAATGACCGGCAAGGCATTACCGTCATTGTCGAACATGCCTCTGCTTCGAAGACCGCCGGTGACAGCAGGCTCCCACCAAAAAACGCCCTTGCCTCGATTGCCAGGCGTGCTTAGAACCATTCGATGTACCTCATCCAGAAACTGGCTTTGTCCTTCGGGCGTTTCTGGAAACGGCGCTGGTTTGTTTCTATACTCGGTGGGTCTCCAGTTGTAAGCCACTTCCACCAGGATGATGTCCTTGTTGTACTCATTAGCCATGAAAATGAGATTTTCTCTAAGGTCAAGTAAAGAGCCGTGCCACCACGGGTAGTAGGATTGGCCTATGATATCATAGTCGATACCATACGAATGCCACTTGTCGAAAAAGGCCTTTGTCCGCTGCTTATCTGCCCCTCTGTCGATATGGATCATAATCAGGGGGCGCTGGGCATTACCGCAGCCTGCATCAACGCCATCAATTCCGGCCTTGAGCAAGTCAGCGAAGTTGTCCCAGTTGTTCGGCAGTTTACCGTCAGGCCAGAGCATGCCATTGATGACTTCGTTGCCAGGTTGAACCATGTCGGGCAGAACACCGGCGTCCCGAAAGGCAATAATCGTGTCCCTTGTGTATTCGAATACCGCTTGTACCAGCTCCTCGTGCGACTTATCCTCCCAGGCCTTGGGAATGTATTGTTTACCCGGATCGGCCCATGTGTCGGAGTAGTGGTAGTTCAGCAGAAATTTAAAACCAAGCTTCCTGGCTTCCTGGGCGAGGGCGATTGTATATTCGAGATTATTTGGCAGGTACGTGGGAGTGTGGAACAGTCGCAGGCGGATCCAGTTGTACCCATGGTCCTTGAAGATTTGCAGGCCCGGTATTACCTCGTTACTGTCCTTAAATACAGTACCCCTTTCCTCAGCCTGTTTGAGGAAGGAAAGGTCAGCGCCGATGGCATAGTCGAGGGCATACAGCGGCGTTGGGATACAGAGAGATACAAGAAACATTATTACAAAGAACAGAACAGCCTGCCCGCCGTACCTCGTCCGAAGGTAAAATGGGCCTTTGGAGGGCACTCTGGGCAGGCGGGCCTTTTGAAATATCATCTTGATTTTCATGTGTCGTCACTCCTTTCATAATCTTGACTGTCATAAGACAAGTTTCGTCAATCGGTTGCGCTGTTCGTTTCGTAATACGTTTAACGGTTGCGTCTTAAAAAATGTTTTATGTTTAACGCAACCGTAACGAGCCTCGCAACCGCAACCGTGAAACGAGCCCGGACAAATCTACAATGACCAGCCGGCGCGGTATGGCGGATCAACTAAGCTGTTTACCTTCTCATCATTGGTGACGCGCATAGCTTCGACATCCCATTCGAGCAACTGACCTGTTCGTAGTGCCAGCGTTCCGAGCAGAGCCATCTCGGTCATCTCGCAGCCGAATTCGATGGGACAGGCAGTACGTGAGCCTGTTTTGCACGCCTGTGTCCATTCACGGTAGTGATGTTCGGTCCGAGGCAAAGTTTTCGGTGGTGCCTGGAAGTCACGGAACTTTTCCTCCGGCAGCAGCAACGGCCTGGTGCTGCCGTAATAATCGGTCATCATCTGTCCCTTTTCGCCAACGAAGAGAAGCCCGTCACCAGACATGGGCCTGCGTGGATTTAGCCCATCCGGCCGATGTGGTTTCATTCCCCCATCATACCAATATACTTTCAGCGGAGGCAGATTTCCTCTTGTTGGAAATTCCCATGTGACCATGTTAGCGTGACCCTGGCAATCCGGCGTCTTTACAGGTTTAAAGAATCCATCATGACGAGTTGACCCATAGCTGTAGACCGTAGTCGGCGCACCAAGCTGGAGCTCTTTGAAAAAGATATGAAGCGTATGGCAGGCCATATCACCTACCGTACCTGAGCCGAAGTCCCACCAAGGCCGCCAGTTTTCGGGATGATAAGCCGAGTTGTACGACCTATACGGCGCAGGGCCAATCCATAAATCCCAGTCCATTCCAGGCGGCGGTGTCTGAACTTCCGTCGGTCGTAGCAGCGAACATGGGTAAGCCGGGTGGTTACACCAGATATGCAGTTCCCTCACCGGGCCGATAACCCCGGACATCAAAAACTCTGTAGTAGTAAGGGCACCTTCTGTGCCGGCGGCCTGAACGCTCGACTGGGTGACCAGATTTTTGTTTTTGAGGACGGCTTGTTTGATCTTCCTGGCCTCACCGATGTTGTGTGCGATCGGCTTGGCGCAGTAGATGTGCTTACCGAGCTGCAGGCCGGCCATCAAGATGATCGCGTGAGTGTGGTCCGGCGTAGCGATGATGAGGGCATCGAAATTCTTCGCTTCTTTATCGAACATTTTGCGGAAGTCGTGGTAGCGCCTGGCACTTGGATATTTTTCAAACACTCCTCTCGACTGAACAAGATTATGGTCAAGGTCACATAAAGCGACTATTCGTTCATCTTTGCATCCATCGAGATAATGACGACCCATACCGCCCACACCGATACATGCGATTGTGAGGGTATCGCTTGGTGCCTGATAGCCGGTGCCTCCGAGGACATGACGTGGGACAATAAAAGGTGCAGCAAGACTGGCAGCCAAAAAACTACGTCGAGACAGTCCTTTCCTTCGACCCGGCTCAGAGCCTGCCCTGAGCTTGTCGAAGGGACAGGGTTTAGCATTATTGACCCCGCACCAATTGTACTGGTAAATTGATTTCATACTGGTTAAGAGTTTTTTCTTTCGCCGAGGGGCAATTGGTGCGGGGGAGTTCACAGACTTGTGCGACGACATTTGAAATATCTCCTTTCTACATAAATAGATGCGCCAAGAAGAGCACCTTAACACAAAATGTGGGCGAAAACCCAAAATTTTTTGCTGGATTTCCGGCCTTCGTAGCCACTACGGCAGAGAAGGTTTCTGAGACAACAGACGCAGCGGCCGAATATAAATATTCCGGTATGCTATCGGGCCATGATCGCCTTGCAACATCAGAGGGTTCATCGCGGCTTCCGGGTGCTTCATTGCCGCAGTCGTTGGTCCTTCTCTTTCGACATTCTCGTGAATCAGCTGTCCATTATGGAGCACCCGCAGAAACTTTGCGTTGGCGATTTTCTTGCCTTGTTCGTCAAAACGAGGCGCCTGGAACCAGATATGGAACGACTGCCACTGCCCCGTAGGCCGCTCTGCCCGCACCTTTGGAGCTATACCGCCGGGCTTGGCGCGATCTGTCGGGCGTTCATAATTGTATATAGCGCCGCAAATATTGGTTATATGCTTATCCAATTCATCCCGAGTCCTTCCGTAGCTATCCCAAATCTGAATTTCATATAATCCATGCAGGTACACGCCGGAGTTGGATTTGTCCGAAACCATGAACTCAAGGTACAGCTCCACGTCACCGAACTTTTCTTCGGTGACGAGGTCCGAGGGAACAGGCTTGAAGTCAGTTGCAGTGTTCACAATACGGTCACCTTGATTGTTCCGGGCTTTCAACAGCCGGGGATTATCGGGACCGCCCCAATAAACAGCCGATGTGGCAGTCCATCCATCTCTCTCTGGATTACGATACAACCAGCCGTCAAGGTTTTTGCCGTTGAGCAGAGCTTTCCAGCCGTCCTCCAGCAGGTATGGCGGGTCGCCATGATGATTACCGTCATTGACTGCCGGAAGGTCGTCCGCGGCAGCCGGTGAAAACAAAGCCACAGCAAAGACAATGCTAATAAGGAAATGTTTCATTTGTGTGCTCCTTTCCCTCTACGGCTCGGCGAAGGCCTACGCTGGAACGGGCCGCTGAGACGAGTTTTATCCTTCGCACCCCTTAGGGGAGAGAATGGACAAATCACAAAAGCTGTTGCAGCGCCTTCTTCCAGCCTTCGTAATAAGCATTTACTTTATCAGTATCGGAACCGGGAGAAAACAGATTTTTACTGGTACTGAGGTTCTTTAATTGATCGAGACAAGTGAAAATGTTCTCTTGAAGACCAGCCAGGTAGGCCGCCCCGAGGGCAGAAACATCTTCTATGCCAATGTTGACGACGTTTGTCTTCAGCAGGTCGGCCAAGAGCTGCATGACAAAATGATTAGCTGTTATACCCCCGTCAACCCTGAGCTCCTTCAATTTAATCCCACTATCCTGCTCCATAGCAGTAATGACATCTTTTATCTGGTATGAGATTGATTCCAGAGCAGCGCGGACGATATGGTTTTTATCGCAGCCGAATGTTAAACCTAAAATTGCGGCCTTTAAATCCATTTTCCAATGGGGAGCGCCAAGGCCGCTGAAGGCAGGAACTAAATATACGCCATTATTGTCCTCAACAGAAAGGGCCATTTCCTGGGTCTGTCGGCTGTCTGCAAATAGTCCCAGCCGATCGCGCAACCAGTTAATAGTAGCTCCACAGGTGACGATTATACCCTCCAGTGCGTAATCGACTCTGTCGTTTGTACTCCAGCAAATAGTCGCAACCATCCCTTTTTCTGATTTAATTATTTTTGAGCCGGTATTAAGCAGAATAGATGAACCGGTGCCCATAGTTGCCTTGGCTGTACCGGGGTAGAAACAACCTTCCCCAAAGGCAGCCGCATGGGAATCTCCTATCATGGCCGATATGTTTATCTTATCCGGCAAGAGTCCGTCAAAATCAGACCGGCCATAGAAGTGGGAAGAAGGCTGGGGCTGCGGTAGATTAAGTTTTTTCAGATTGAACTTGTCTAAAAGATGTTTGTCCCACTGGAGGTCGTTTATATTGAAAAAAAGAGTGCGGGAGGCATTAGTATAATCTGTAAAGTAACTTTGTCCCTGGGTAAGCTTAAATAGCAGCCAGGTATCGACGGTCCCGAAGTACGCAACCCCGGCATCAATCGCATTTTTTATCAGGTGGTCGTTTTCATAAAGCCAGATAAGTTTGGTTCCCGAAAAGTATGGATCGATTATCAAACCTGTTCGCTTCCTGACCTCGTTTTCAAGTTCAGAGCCTTTCAGGCGATTGCAAATATCGACTGACCTCTTGCACTGCCAGACAATCGCATTGCAAAGAGGATTTCCCTTTTTGTCCCAGAGAAGAAAAGTTTCCCTCTGATTTGAAATACCACAGGTTGTTATTGAAATTTTCAATTTTCGATTTTCAATGGATTCGACAAGCTCACCACAAGTTTTCGATTTTTCTGGCTGGTTTCTGGCTGAAAATTTCTTTAGGCACAGTTTTACTGAATCCAGCACACTGTTATAAATTTCAATTGGGTCCTGCTCTACAAAGCCTGCTCGCGGAAAATAAGACTTTAGCTCCTTAGTTGCTTTTGAAACAACCTGACCCCTGGAATCAAAGATGAGTGTTTTGGTTCCACTGGTACCCTGGTCAATAGCCAAGATATAGCTTTCAGTCATATTGAACTTTAACCTTTTTTCAATAACTTTCTGGCGTTTTCCAAGATTCCATTTTTGTCTATTTCATAAAACGCCCTGATCCGTCCTCGTGGGCCGGCTTTGGCAAAATGGCCTTGCGTAATGCCCAAACGGACTATCCTGGCGTCGAGTCCCTCTTCAGCGATAATTTCGCAGATGAGACTGGCCAATCCACCATGCAGAGAATGCTCTTCCACAGTAATAACATTTTTTGTTTTTTGAATCGAATCGGAGATTGCTTTCTTATCTACAGGTCTTATAGAGGAAACATTGATGACCTCTGCGTTTATGGAATCGGCTTTTAGGGTCTGTGCTGCGGCGTAAGCTTCGTGAACAACTGAGCCTATAGCAAAGATACTTATATCATCCCCGCAAGTAAGGACATCTACCTTGCCAAGCTCGAATTGATAATCTTTGCTATGAAGCACGGGGAACTTCGCATTATCCATCCTGATATAAACCGGCCCTACATGCCGCAGAGCAAAGTTGAATATTCTTTCTGTTTCAACCGGGTCAGAAGGGGCTAAAATGATAATATTGCCCAAACCCCTCATAATAGAAATGTCATCGATTGCATGATGAGTGCTTGCCAGCGGGCCGTATGAAACGCCGGCATTTAAACCCACGAGTTTTACATTCATATCTGAATAACATACATCATTTTTAACCTGCTCATTAGCTCGAGCTACCAAAAAACAGGCCGCGTTAGCGGTTACAGCTACGTATCCCCCCAGAGATAGCCCAGCGGCCACTCCAACAAGATTCTGTTCTGCAATCCCAACGTTAATAAGCCGGTCAGGATACATCTGCTGGAAGGGAGTAATTTTCGCGGTGCTGGTAGAGTCACTCACTAGAACTACTAAGTTAACATTATCCTGAACCGCTCGGATAAAGCATTGGATCATGACCTCTCTAAGGTCTATTGCTAAACGCTCGGTCACTATTCCAGCTCCTCTATAGCCTGTGTAATCTGATCGCCGAAGGGTATTTTGTGGTGCCAGGCGGCCCGGTCCTCTATAAACGAAACGCCTTTACCTTTGATAGTGCGAGCTATAACCACGTGGGGTCGGCCATTGCACATATCCAGTCTTTCAATTGTATCAATAAATTTCGTCACATCGTTGCCGTCCGTGACCTGGACGTCAAAGCCGAATGCCTTCCACTTATCCTCCAGAGGTTCTAAAGCCATGATAGTTTCAGTGCGGTCAGCTAACTGTAGGGTATTGCGATCGACGATGACGATAAGATTATCAAGTTTGAAATGAGCGGCACTCATAGCGGCTTCCCATATAGAGCCTTCCTGAAGTTCGCCGTCTCCGGTGAGAACATAAGTGCGGAAGGTCCTCTTGGCCATTTTCCCACTTAGCGCCAAACCGACGCCCACCGAAAGTCCATGTCCTAACGCACCGGTGTTTAATTCGATGCAGGGTGTTTTTTGTCGCACAGGATGGCCGGGTAGAGCAGAATCAAATTGCAGATAGTCAAGCAAAAGTGATTCATCAATATAACCTGCTTCGGCGAGGGTGCAGTAAAAACCGCCTATTCCATGACCTTTGCTGAGAATTAACCTGTCTCTGTTGGGATCATTTAGGTTGTTTTTCTGAATATTTAAAACGCGAAAAAACAGAGAGGCCAGGATATCGGTCTCGGATAAATCTGCTCCAGTGTGTCCCTGACCCGCGTATGAATTCATCTTTATAATTTTTTTGCGTATCTCTTTCGCCTTCTTTACAATTTCATCGGGCGATAATTGAAATTCATTACTCATGACAGTAAAGGCTCCATTTCATATATTTTGATATTGCTTCACGCAGCACTTCTGCGCAGTGGGTACGCGTCATAGCAACGTGATGCTCGAAGCCGTTCTGACACAAATAGGCCAACAATTCTCTAAGACGCCCAACCTCACAGACAGCTATCCCGCCGTCCATTTCAAAAGGGTCATCCGTAAACTCACCTTCACCCAAGTAGCCTTTTATTTGGCCCTTAGAGTCATCGGTTGAAATTCGTAGGAAAGTCATCGGCCCGGGAGCAACGTGGCCTTTTATGGCTCCGAAACACTTGTCCCGGCCAATAGTCTGGCCTAAAATATCGAGATTGGAAATTTCAATTTCACCTCCCATAAAGCTCTTTGGGAAATTACTGCAGTGAGTGCAGGCGCATTTATCTTTTTCATTGCCGTAATTATTATTCCAGTCGAGAAAGCCCGGAATATTTCCAGAAGCAAGCAGCAAGGCATACATAGAGACAACGCCGGCAACGTCCATTTCGCAGGCGCTTGGCATAAATCTTTCCCCCATCATACTCATCGATAAGCAGGCAGCGCAGCCGAAATTATTTTGTATGCTGGTCCAGCACTGAATAGCACTGGCATCGAGTTCATTCTCCTGCATCCAATTATCAATTACAATAGAGAGTTTGGCTTGCTTCAAAATATTTTTTTCATCAACGTAGTCGGGGACATTACCATAATCTTTTATCCGAGACAATCTTTCCTGAACTTCTCTTATCTGGTCATCGAGCTTTTCGACTCCGAAGATAATTTCAGATAAATCAACCGGTACCACCGTGATCCCGGAGGCCTGCAGCAGCTTCTCACTGAATCTTACCGTTTGAAAAGCAGCGGGCCTTGCGCCGATAGCGCCTATCCTTGCATTCTTTAATCCTTTTACGACGCGACATATTCGTGCAAAACGGTCGATGTCACTCTCGAACAGCTTGCTGTTTATATCGCAGGTGTGTTCAGAGGTGTCTGTAAAAGGTATGCCGTACTGATAAAGATTATTGCAAACCGAAAGTTTGCCGCAAAAGGAGTCCCTTCTGCTCTTTACATCCACTTTATCCAACCGGTCGTTGCAGGCCTGAACCATAACAGGAACGCCCAATTTTGCCATATCCAGCGTTTGAACGACGCCTAATTCATCTCCAAAATTAGGCAGTACTACAATGACCCCATCAATCTTGTCCTCGTTTTGTTTAAATAGGTGAGCGCATTTTTTGGCATCCGAGAGAGTTTCAATTGCCCCGTTGGCCGTGGCGCTTTCAGGAAGGATAACATACTGAAACCTAAGCTTATCAAGCACCATAAGTAATTGTTTTCGTCCCTCTTTGGCCAGTTGGGTATTGAAAATGTTTCTGGTTGCCACAATCAGCCCCAATGTTATTTTCTTTTGCATCATTTTCATTTTTGGCTTCCCATTTCACATATAAACCCCGTTAGAAATAACACGACAGGTCTTATGTTACCAAAAAAATTGGTAATTGGAAATTGGTAATTATTCAACCAGTTACCAGTTACCAATATCGAAAAATGACCGAAGAAAAGGCTACCAAACAAACTGCTTGATAGCCTTGAGGTTACAAAAGCGAGGCCGAAGGGGCTCGAACCCTCAACCTTCGGATCGACAGTCCGATGCTCTATCCAATTGAGCTACGGCCCCATAATCTCTACAAAACCAATAGTATATCCATTCCACAGCTTTTTTGTCAAATATTACCAGATGCAAAAGGCGATTATTTTCTCGTAGATTGCGAGCGTCTGACCACAGGTTGTGACTTGCTGTTTTTCTTGGGATTCTGCTGGAGAATTCTCATAGTCTTTTTTACGTCGGCGACTTTTAAGACACCGGTTGTTCGGCCACCTTTTGCGCCTGCCGTGCAGTATGCGTAGCCGATATTTATGTGGTTTTTCGCCAGTTTCTCTGCCACGGCGGCCAACGCACCGGATTTATTGTCCAGATTTACACATAAAACTTCCGTTTCGTTATAGGGCATATTTAGTTTTAACATCACTTCTCTTGCTTTTTTCGGATCAGCAAAAACTATTCGCATAACGCCGTGCTCTACGGAATCCATCATGGTTATGGCCGTTATGTTAATCTTGGCTCGTGCAAACTCACCGAGTACTTGAGCCAGCACTCCGGGTTTATTAACCATAAAAACCGAAAATTGTGTTGTAACGTACATTCCTCAACCTTTCAGATAATTATATTATACCATTTTTTGTAATGAGCGTGCTTTCCTAATTCACATTTATTGCAGATCCGTTCGACAAGCTCAGGACAAGTATTTTGCCCAGCCTACAATACAAATACCGCCGAACAGAACGACTAATCCAGCGGTCATCACCTGCAGTGTTTTCTTAGTAGCACCTTTCCACTCTCCTGTCAATATGCCCCAAATATTGGCCGTGAGGATACAGACGGCGCTAAATATAGCCCAGCCGATGGATGGGCCCAAATTGCCCATGTTTGCCGTTGCCATACCGTAAATTGCGATACCACCAGCCCAGCACACACCCATTATAAGGGTATATAGGTAGTAAGGGCTGGTCCCTTTTTCGCGATATAAGCTCCATGTGTTATTTTTTTTGAGCAGAAAAAGACAATAAAGCAAATTAACAAAAAATCCACCGAAAAGTGTGATAGTCCAAATAGAATTCGGCGCCAAGGTTTTGCTGGCACCGAGACTCTCGGCGGCAGCTCTTAGCTTATCACCATAAATGAAGGCATAATTCAACATCGGAGCGGTAACACCGGCAATAACACAAATAATCACTCCTTTCAGGAATGATTTTTTCTCGACAGGTTTGTCCTCGGTGGTGGCCCGCCTGCCCAGAGTATCCAATGAAGGAGAAGGCACCTCTGAAGGATGGTACGGCGGGCAGGAACCGGCTAAATCTTTTTCTTTCATTACCGCTGAGCGAGCGTTAAGTATAATCCCGGCAATAATTACAACTACACCCCCTATGATTGCCAGACCACTTGGTTTGAAGATGTTTTCCGGATGGTGTAAAATTAAAGGTGACACAGACCCTATAGCGATAATCATACCCATCATCAAGGAATACCCCAAAGCCAGTCCCAGGTAGTGCATACCGGTCCCAAAAGCTATGGCACTGACACCCCAGATAATGCCAAAAAGAAATACCAAAGCCAGTGCTTTCAAATCCACTTCGGAGTATACCTGGAAGAGCTTTGGAACGGTAAGCAATCCAATTACCCAGGGCACAACCAGCAATGTCCATATAGTCCACATACTCCAGGTATTTTCCCATCGCCACTTGACCGTGAACTTCATCGGTAGGCCAAACGTGCCATTTACCACCCCTCCTAAAACATTTACGATCATCCAGAACACTTTAAACTTCCTTTTATAACTCTGCTCGCAAACTTGTCCTGCCTGTCCCTCCACAGTCCACAGGATGCCTCACGGCAGATGCCTCATGGCAGAGCAAGGCCGAGGGGAGCTTGTCGAACGGATTTGAATCAAACTTTCTCATCAAATTCGTCCAGCTTCAGCGGATACTGCCCATACTCTCTGACTAACTTTACAATATAATCGTACGTATGTCCTGAGACGTCACCGGCCACCGAATGGTCAGAAGCAAATATATATCCGCCGCCCTTAGCTGCGTTCAATTTCCGCAGGACTTCCTTTCGTATCAGCTCCTTGTCGTCCGTTTCCCATATTTGAATATTGCTGTTTCCAAAAAAACCGATCTTGTGCCCGTACTTCTTCCTTAACTCAACAACGTCCATATCCGCCTTGGCTTCGAGCGGATTGTAAGCATCGATCCCAATCTCAATGAAATCTTCAAAGATATCATTCACATTTCCGCACCCGTGGTAAATCACAGGCAAATGATTTTGGTGGCAGTAGTCAGTGATGGCTTTTACCCAGGGCTTGAAATATTCTCTCCAATAATCGGGTGAAAAGAACATGCTTCTTTTATATGCTACATCTCCCCAGATAACAAAGCCGTCAAGCTGTCCGTTAGCTGCCTGAATTTGGGCTTTTGCACAGTCCAAGTAAAACTGTCCGATTCGGTTAATCGCATTTCCCATACGCTCTGGGTACAGTCCTATCCAAATCATTGTATTTTCCTGGCCGATTAATCGTGTTAGGCATTCAGCGCACTCTATAATGCTTCCATAAACGGGGAAATCCCGCCGAAGTTTTTTGACGGTTTCAATCCACGCAGGAGAGTTTCTTTCAAAGCCGTCTCCAACACCGGCAATTTGATTATCTCCTGCCTCAAAATAGCGTCTCCTGTCATGCGGGTCATCAAACTCAAACGACTCAAGTTTTTCGATGCTGTTCGTATCCCAGCTGATTTGTTCCGGCATAGGAAAATCAAACTTTTTGCGGATAACGGTCTCGAAACCGGTTTTAATAATCACCTCATCGTTGTCTTCTTTTAAGGTCTCAAACGATTTAATATGCGGGTCCATATTGGCAGTGGTAACGATCAAGTCAAGGTCGTAATAGTAATAAGGATTCGCATCATTTGCCAGTCCAAGCTCTTTCTTCCACCTCGCAATAAAGCTTCCCCAGAAAAAATCGGTGATTGGTACGCGGTCCGCTTCCTTATGATGCAGAGCGTTGCTCATCCTTTTGAGCTTTTTCAAACTGTTAGCAGCTCTCTCCATAAAAATAATACCTACCCGTTCAAGAATAAGTTTGCATCAGCCCTTCGACTACGCTCAGGGTGGTGAGCCTGTCGAACCAGTCGTGCCTTCAGATGTCATCGCCCTGATGGCACTTTCCTTATTCGGGAAGAATGTGAAAATCTTGTCAAGATTAGTTATCTTAAAAACTCGATGCAATCGTGGATTTATAGCACTAATCACAACCTTGCCGTCATACGTCTCAAGCTTGGCCCGAACCTCCAAAAGCAGCCCCAGCACGTTAGAGGAGAAAAATTTTACTCCCTCAAAATCAAATACCAGACTATTAGGACAATTCTTGTCGATATACTCTTTTATACGATCTGAAACAGCATTTATTCCTTCAACATTACTTATACTGGCCGTCTTGAAGGCTACTACAGCAACGCCATTTTCTTTGGTTATTTCCGCGTCAACTTTTTCGTTCATATTTATTGATACTCCCGTCACGTTAAAATCCATCTACTTGTGGGGGATTATCTCAAATATCGCGCTTTCAGTCGAGCATTTTATAAATATTTCCAGCAGGCAACAAAATGCCCCTTACGCTCGGGACTTTCTTGTAGCGTAGGCATACTTTTTAAACACTCATCATGGCACCAAAGGCATCGCCGAGTAAAAACACAGCAGTCCGGCAGAAAACACGATGCTGGATGCTCGATCCTCGATTCTCGTTGCGTGTATCGAGTATCAAGAATCGAGTATCGAGGAGATTGAATCTGCGGAACTGCGGATAGAAGGGCGTATGTATACGGATGAAGGGGATTTCGATACAATTGTTTCACCGGAGCCTGCTCCACAATTCTGCCCATATACATAACCGCTACTACATCGCAGAAAAACTCCACCACAGCTAAATCATGTGCGATAAATAAATATGTCAGGCCAAATTCTTCCTGTAAATCTTTTAGCAAATTCAGAATCTGCGCTCGAATCGAAACATCCAAAGCGCTGACCGGCTCATCACAGATTACTAATCTCGGCTCCAGCGATAACGCCCTGGCTATACCGACCCGCTGCCTTTGGCCACCTGAGAGCTGGTGTGGATAACGGTTCATACAGTCAGGTGATAATCCCACCTTACAAAGCAACGTTGCTACTCGTTCCGTCAGTCCGCAGTCCTTGGGACTCCTTACGGAGGATGCCTTACGGCGCTCACTACCGATGGTTGCTCTCCGTAAGGAGTCCCCAGGACTGTGAAACCTTATCGGCTCACCAATGATGCTACCAACGGTCATCCTCGGATTCAACGAGCCGAATGAATCCTGAAAAATAAGGCTAATCTGCCTGCGAAGCTGACGCAGCCTGCCTGCACGTAGCGTTTCGGCGAAGGCAGGCTTTATCCTATCAGCCGATAAAACCTCCTCCTGCTTGAAGATTACCCGTCCTGCCGTCGCCGGCACTAACCGAACTATGGTTTTGGCGACTGTTGTCTTGCCGCAGCCGCTTTCGCCAACCAGTCCCAGCGTCTGGCCTTCTTTGATGCCGAAACTTACCCCGTCAACAGCCTTGATAAAACCTGTCGGCAGCTTCCGCAGATCTTTTTTAACCGGAAAATAGGTCTTTAAGTTCTCAACCTTCAATAGATATCCATTTGTGCTTCTCATATTTTGTGTTATGTTCCAAATGCTCAATAACACACCAAATGCTACTTTTAAGCAATTGGTAGGGTGGGGTCATACCCCACCATTAAATATCATTCACCTGCTAAACAAACATCTTTCGAAGATTTCCTAATATCATTTGCATCACCTTGATAAAATCCTTCTTGAACAAATTTATGATACGTTGACCACGGCCAATCCTCAATCTTTTCCACCAATCCGTGTTTGACCGGATTGTAATGTATGTAATCGATATGTTTTTGCAAATCATTCATATTTTTTATCTGGTGTTCCCAATATCGCCTCTGCCAGACAGCAGCTTCACCGGTTCTTATTCTCGATGCGTTTCTTCTGCCGTCACGCCCGCCGGAATTTAGATACATTTTTGTAAAAAGCGATTTGATTGAATTCCATCTGGTTGCAAAATCCGCGTCGCCCTCGGGTAACTTCCATATACAATGCAAATGATCAGGCAGAAGGCATATTGCTATATTGTCAAAAGGCCGCTTTTCTTTTACTTTTTTAAAGGCAAAACGCAGGCAATCTCGCGATAGCATATCGATCAGGAATTTCTTTCGCTTAAACGTTACGACTGTAAAAAAGTAATATCCGCCTTCGAAATTTGCCCGTCTGTAATTTGGCATTTCAATTTTGTAGGGTGGGGTCATACCCCACCAATCCTTATCTTTGTTATATAAATCAAAATGTTCGGTGGGGTAAAAGACCCCACCCTACCATTTTCTTTCTCCCATCTTCTAAACAGGATAGTAATACCACATCGCAAGTTCGATTTGCCGCAATGCACAATCATGGAGTTCGTTATGATCCTGCTGCAGTTGCAGCAGTCTGCTACGGAAGTTGATGTAATCGCGTACTAAAATATTATTTCTTGCACCGTCCTGCCTCATCCCGAGTACGACCAGCGTCCTAAAATCAACAATGCCAAACTGTATAGGATTCCAAGCAGTAAGTATAGCACTTGCCGTCGGGATCGCTACCCCGGATAGTTGAGTCAATTCCTGTAATGCGTTAATAATATCATTGTCTTGTAGCACCTGTCGATCCAGATGATATAAAGTCCTTCGCCAGCAATCATTCACTTTGCCCTCTATTACTTGTTTTACCAAATCGGATCTCCTTGGGGACTTCCAGTGACAAATGTTTCTAAATAAACCCAATGGAATAGAATTACGATTTGAACGCCATTTAAGTGAATTTTGCCAGTAGAACACCTTGTCATCTTGTGGCAATACAGGAGCAAGATGGCATACGAAATTCACGTATGTATAGGCATCTACTGGGCGGCTGCCGTATGAGTATTTCACACTTTTTTCCTTTGTTCTATCCATAACACAATCATCAAATCTTTTTCGTTATATAAATCAAAATGTTCGGTGGGGTAAAAGACCCCACCCTACCTTTTTTCGTATCCAGGAGCGTACCAACACGCGACATAGCGTCCAGACTGTACCTCCCTTAATTCCGGCTCAACTGTCCGGCATCGCTTGTTTTTTTGACCTGTTGGGCAGCGAGGGTGAAATTTACAGCCGGCAGGAAAATACAACGGCTCAGGAACTGTCCCTGGAATTACCTCAAGACGTTTAGCTGACACGTCCAGTCGTGGCAAAGATTGCAGCAGACCTCGCGTATATGGATGACAAGGTTCTGCAAAAAGCTGCCCCTTAGGGGCCTTTTCTACTATCCGCGAAGCGTACATTACTGCAACTACATCTGCATACTCAGACACCATACCCAAATCGTGCGTTACAAGCAAGATGCTCATCCCGATTTCTTTCTGTAACCGGTCGAGCAAATTCAATATCTGCACCTGAATGGTCGCATCCAGGGCAGTCGTCGGCTCATCTGCTATCAATAGAGCCGGCTTACAACTTGCTGCCATAGCTATCATAACCCTCTGTTGCATTCCGCCGGAAAGCTGGTGTGGGTATGCACGAGCTGTATGCTCAGGCTCTGCGATACCCACTTTGCGCAGTATCTCGACCGCATCCGCCCAGGCCTGCTTTGCGTTTTTATTCTGATGCAGGCGGATGGCTTCGGCAATCTGGTTTCCTACTTTATGGACCGGATTGAGACTGGTCGTTGGCTCCTGGAAAATCATAGTGATTTTGTTTCCACGAATCCGCCGCATCTGTTTTTCGCTTAACTTCAGCAGATCCTGATTCTCAAATATAATCTCACCGCTTATGGTTTTCCCCTGCCCCGCTGGAAGTAATCGCATAATCGAAAGTGCGATTGTAGTCTTGCCGCATCCGCTCTCGCCGACGAGCGCAAACGTTCGACCTTTCCTTATCGAGAAGCTCACGTCCTGCACAGCTTTTATGTCACCGTCCTCTGTAGAGAAACTGACATACAATTTCTGAACGGATAGCAAAATCTCATCTTGTTTCATGCCACTTTGCTCAATCGTGGATCAGTTGCATCCCGCAGACCTTCTCCAACCACATTATAGGCCATTACAGTAAAAAATATAGCAAGACCTGGAAACAGAGTAAGCCACCATAGGAACCTGCCTGAAGTGCTGACACCTAAGCTCAATATTTGTCCCCAGCTTGGCGTCGGAGGTGCCACGCCAAAGCCCAAAAAACTAAGGGCTGCTTCGATAAAGATGGCACTGGAAATTCCGAACGTAGCGTTGACCAGCACCGGTGCAACAGCATTGGGAAGTATATGCCTAAAAAGAATGCTGCGCAGAGGCAGCCCAAGCGACACTGCCGCCTGAACGAAATCCTGCTTTCGTAATTTGAAAAACTCAGCCCGGATGAATCTTGCGTTTGACGTCCAGCCGGTTACGCCGATGATAATCATAATGTTCAAAAAGCTGCGCGGGAAAAAGGCCGTTATGGTGATAATAAGAAAAAACACAGGGATAGCCATCATTATCTCGACAAAACGCATTCCAACAAAATCAATCCACCCTCCGAAATATCCCAGAATCGCTCCGACCAAAATGCCGATAACAACGGATATTCCCACCGCAACAAACCCTATCGAAAGCGATATTCTGCTGCCGTGAATCAGTCTGCACAAAACATCCGCTCCGACATCATCGGTTCCGAGCCAGTGCCGACTACTGGGTGGCTGCCGGCGTGAGGCTAACTCCGTTCGGGCATAGCCATAGGGTATGAAAGCAAAAATCGCACCGGTTGCCTTGCCGCAAGCGTCCATCGTTTTGTAATCAACAGCGTCAAACCTTCGCGGAACAAAAACAAATATCAGCACGGCACCTACCGAAACTATTGCAACACTCAGACCTAATCCGCTGGTGTTTCGGTGATTCATCCTTCGCAGTCCCAAAGGGACGGAGAATGGAAGCAGCCGGCCAATGACGTTCCAAAGCACAACAACCGCTGCAAGAAAAATACAATAATCACTCGGCTGCAGGTTCCGCAAAAGCGGGAAATACAATTTGCCGTCTATACGAATCACAAACGGTTTGTCATTCGCAATAAATGGCGCAAAGACAGCGAGTAAAAACAAAAATAATACGAATATCAGGCAAACGAGATTAAGCCGGCTTTTGGTAAATCGCCGCCATATAAGTTCACCGTATGAAGTGTCCAATCGCGTTGTTTCTTTTGCTTGTTTGCTCATAGCTTTCTATATGGCACTTACAAAACTGATTCTCGGATCGACGACAGCATACGCAATATCTGCGAGCAAAAGGCCTGCCACATTCAATATCCCTGCGATAGTTGCCACAGCCATTATTACGTTATAGTCCCTGCTGGTTATCGCTTCAAACGCCAATAGTCCCATGCCGGGAATGCTGAATATACGTTCAATTATTACCGAGCCTCCAAGCATCGCCGGAAGCAGTGTCGCCATAATCGTTATCAGCGGAATGATGCTGTTGCGAAAAACATGTTTGAATATTACAGCCGGCTCCGACAAACCCTTGGCTCGTGCGGTTATGACATAATCAGCTTGTAGATTATTCAGCACCGAAGCTCTAACCTGCTTTGTAAGGTAGGCAAAGCCAGTGTAGGTTAAACAAAGCACCGGCAAAACAAGGTGCCAAAGTCTGTCGGCAAGCCTCGGGAGAAAAGACAATTGCTCGGCATAATTGCTTGAAAGTCCCGCTGGGGGGAACCAGTTTTTAAACGTCGGCCCCGCAAAATAACCAATTAACATTTGGCCGACCCACATCACCGGCAAAGACCATAACATAAGAAAAACCGCTGAGCTGGCGCGGTCAAAAAATCGGCCATGCTTTACCGCAGCCAATATTCCGACCGGCAGTGATACCGCATAGATAATCAAAAAAGCTACCACGTTGAGCATCAGCGTGACGGGTAATCTTTCCTTAATTAGTTCCGAGACCTTCCGATGGTGTTTTATTGAATCCCCGAAATCAAGCCGCATAACCCGCCACAGCCACTGAGCGTATTGAATATGGATGGGCTTATCCAACCCATACAGTTTCATACGTGCTGATGTGACGTCCGTCTGTCCAGTATCTATTTGTCCCCCAATCCCTCCAGTGAAACTTACAGGCTCGCCCGGCGCAAACCGGCTAATCGCAAAAACCACGATGGTTATGCCCAATAGAGTCGGTATCATCAAAAGTACACGCCTAATGATGTAAGTTGTCATCAAAGTTCCTGAAAATCAGGTCATAGACCCGTGGTAAAGTACATGTTTAGCCGGAGGGAAAACCATCCCCAAAACCTTCGGCTTTGGGGCTGCCACCCAATACTATTTAGAAAAACGTGTGGCATCCTCAAGCGTAGCTTGGGGATGGCTGTGTATGCCACGCTTGGCTAAACACGTACGTGGTAAAACCACGGGCTGAATATTTTCATTTATACCTTTGCTCGTTTTCGGGCACATACCATTCCAGGTAATTAAGGCCCATTTTATGGATAGTGACGTTCCTGAAACGCCTGTCAACCAATCTAAAACTCGGGCGAGTGAATAAAAAAGTAAACGGCTGCTCTTCGTGCAGGATCCTGTGCAGTTGATAGTAAAGCTTGTTCCTTTCGTCGTCGTTAATAGTACGTTTGGCCTGCTCGATTATCGCATCGGTCTTTGGATTGCTAAAGCCTACATAGTTACAGCCACCATTGTCTATTTGCGAGGAGTGAAATAGTTTATAAGGGTCTTCGAGCAAGCCAGCCGCCCAGCCGGCGATGTATGCCTCGAACCGCCGGCCGGTAAGTCTGCTAAGAATTACTGACCATTCCAATGGGTCAAGAATAACTTCTATGCCAGCCCTTGCCATCTCGTCTTTCAGGAACCTTGCCAGCCGATTATATAGTGCCGAATCGCTCGAAAACATAAATCTAAATCTAAAAGCGGTTCCATCTTTATCTCGCAGGCCGTCTCCATTGTTGTCTATCCAGCCGGCCTGCTCAAGTAAATCAACCCCCTTAGCTGTGTCATAAGGCCACGGCTCAATAGTCGTGTCATTTTGATTTCCTTTTATATAGAATGGCCCCGTAATCACCTGCCCATTGCCTTCGAGAAGATGCCGAACTATTTCCTCGCGGTTTATCATATAAGTCATAGCCAAACGAACACGCTTGTCGCTGAAAAAGGGGGTATTTTGATTCCAGCCGATATAAAAAAAGGGAACGCCGGGATTCCAGTACGCCAGACTATAAAACTCCTCACAGAACTTTTGGTCATCAGCCAAATCAGCAAATTGTTCTGGCTCCGGGATGATAATATCTACCTGGTGACTACGCAATGCCTGGATGCAGGCCAAAGGATTAGTAATAAATTTGTAGATTATTTTCTTAAGCTTTGGTTTGTCGCCCCAATAATTCTCATTGCGGCTTAACACTATTTCCCTGCCTGTATCCCATTTCTCAAGTACATACGGCCCGCTGCCAACCGGATTAGATATATGTTTATTGAATTGTGCTGCATCTCTGAATTTATAAATATGCTTTGGAAGTATCCCAACATCCCAAAAGGACAAAATCTCAAGAGTCTTGAAGTAAGGCCTTTTCATAACAAATTTCACCGTCCGCTTGTTGACCTGGACAGCCTCAGCTACGTCGATATACAGGCCGGCTATATTAGCGGCATCTATCGCCGGATTGATAATGGTCTGATATGTAAAAATTACGTCATCTGCGGTAACAGGCGCTCCGTCGGAGAAATGTACATCGTTTCTTAGCCGAAATGTTATCTCCATGCGGTCACTGGAGCCAGCCTGCCCAGAGTGTACGACGGGCAGGACTTCGTAACTTTCAGCCAGCCGGGGTTTCAGCTCCAGCGTATCAAAATCATAAACCAAAAGCGGCTCAAAAATATTGCCCCTGGTAATCCATCTGCAATATACATCATTTTCTGCAGAGATAGGATTTAGCGTTTTTGGCTCGACGCGCGACGCCCAAATCAGCCAGTCGCCTTCATCGCGTGCATCGGATTGCGCCAATGTAAGAGCTTGTAACAGAAGGATGTTCGATAGTAGTGGGAAGATAAAAGATATGATCCGCCAATGGCGAGCTTCGCGACCGCTCATTAAACCTCCATTGTTTATGTTAAGGTCCGAAGTAGGAAAACTCCCAAATAAATCCTTCGACAAGGCTCAGGACAGGTTTGGGGGCTAAATATTTAGCCCCGCAATTTATTGCGGGGTTGTCTCAGGCGGGTCCGGCAGGAGCTGTGGTGCCATCCTTTTCCTGCCGCTGGCATCGGTGCCGTAATCAATATTCAGTTTCAACGTTAGCTCGCCCGCTTTTGTCTGGTTGCCGAACAATCTATCATGTTCCTGCTGGAGCATCGAGAAACTACTTTGCTCAACAGCCCTTTTTATATTTGATTGCGTCCCCCTAAGGGGTTTGCTGATGCACTTATCCTCCGTCTCAACTAATACCGAGGCAAGATATTGTTTATTTTTATCACTTAATAAATTCTGTCCTTTAAGGTACCTCTGTATAGCATAAGAATACAACTGAGCAAAACGGCGGGCAATTTCAGGCTTGGCAGATTCTGTGGAAGTTATTTTATTGGCCAGTGATTTTAAGACGGCGCTATCTAAAAGTTCATACACAACTTTCCAGTCAGCGTATTGCTTAATTCTGACATCTGCTATTTGTATTAATAAATCCTCTCCTTCCGGAATGGACAGCTCAGCCGCGAACTCAATTATCAATGCTAATATCTCATCCGCCGGAGGTGGATTGCTATTAACAAGCTGTTTGAGCTGCCCCGCGATATGCTGTAATAGTCGCAAATTGGCTACTTCAGCGGTGTTTAGCTTACTTATCAGGCCCGGATTAGTAAGACAGCGAACCGCCCAGTAGCGAATAACCTTGTTATCATCCTTTAGCTTGGCAATAGCCAAATCGGCCAAACGGGGGTCTTTTAAGCCGTCCACCAAGATCAGGAAATTGAGAACTACCTTGAATTGCCGTTCCTGCGGCAGAGTTTCCGCCTGCTGAAGATTTAAAGAAATGTACTTATAGGCGGACTGCGAAAACTGCTTGGCATACTGCGCCTGGGTACTCTGATTGCTTAAGATAGTAGTTCGAGTTCTGGCAATAGAAGTAAAATCCCTGGTCTTTAGCAATTCCTGTGTCGCCTGAGCCAGAAAGTTGTCTATAATCTGCATGTCTTTGCTATCCAGCACCTCTTTATTGCGTACTTTTTCAATCTCATAAGTATCAATCGACTGAGAACGCAGTACTCCTGCTGGAGTTAAAGAGGCTATTAGAATGACAAAAATCACCCTTTTGATTTTCATTATAGATAACCGAAAAATACCTGCCCGCCGTACCATCCCTTCTTCGCTAAAGCTACGAAGGGCAAGCCTTCGCAGAAGCCTTCTCCTTCATTGGGATACTCTGGGCAGGCGGGCCTGCCCTGTAATTTATCCAAATTAACTTAAAAACAGCCGTTTGTCAAGGAAATTTGGAATCCGTGCATTCTGCTGCCGTAAAAGACGTAGTTTTCTTCATATACGTCAAGGCTCGGCTCATCCGCAGGCAGCATAGCCTTCGATACTGGCCTCGCCGAGACTGATATTTCAATAATAAACTCAATCGACAAAATAGCAAGACCGATTCAATACCTAATTGCCTATTTTAACTAAGCACCTTGACGATCTTTTAGCAGCCCAATATAAAAGCCTGCCCGCCGTACCATCCTTCAGAGGTGCCTTCTCCTTCATTGGATACTCTGGGCAGGCGGGCTTGATAGCCCCATATTATTAAGAGCCTATCCGAATAACCGGGTCGTTATGAGGCCGAGCGAAAAGTTCGAGGCCAAGGCGGCAGGCCAAAAAGGCTCGGAGGCGTGGTTTACTCCACGTTGAGAACGTTTTTGACCGACAACGCAGGCATCGGGCTTTGCAGCCGGCCGCAATAGAGCGGGTTATTTGGATAGGTTCTAAGTGTATCCGTCGAGAAAAAGGACTTATCGGTTTCTTTTCGACATCCAAATCAAGAACAACGGATAAAAAGTACGATAAAACAATTAACAAATCGTTGAATTTATTACCTGATGCCTTATCTTAATATAAGGTTTGATAGTTTAGCTTCTTAAAATTTCTGTGTAATCATTTATCGGAACGAAAGAATTGGGTAAGCATCATACTGTTTTAATAGCTACGGTATTCGTATTGATTTTTATCGCCGGCTGCCAACAGGCGGAACGTGTATCTGTCGAGCCTAATAAAGCTGAAACGCTTGTAGCGGAAATTGACAAGCCCGAACCCAACGAGGCTGAACCATCTATAATTGAGCTATCCCAAACTGGGTCTCCAAAACTGGAGCCAAACGAAACTCAATATAATTTGGTCGAACCAAATGCTATCGAGTCTGACTATATCGAACCTTTGGCCATAGAGCCGAACAGGGTAGAATCCAACGAAGTCGAATCAGTCGTTCGCCGAAGGCAGGTCTCTTTTCACGACAAATTTGCTGATATCCTGAGCAGCTTCGTGGGTAGTGATGGGAAGGTTGACTACGCTACACTGCGGCGAAAAAGGCTGGAGTTTAGAAAGCTCCTCGACGAATTCGACCGGCTTGATCCAAAGGAATATGAATCTTGGCCTGAATCGGACAAAATCGCCTTTTGGATTAACACATATAATATACAGATGCTTAATATAATAGTCGAAAATTATCCTATTCAGGCATCGCGATTCCTCAGTCTCATTTATGGTCCTTACAGTATCAGGCACATCAAGGGTATATGGACCGATTACAAATTTATGGTTATGGATGAGGAGTTTACATTAAGAGAAATCCAGCAGCGGTTTTTCCGCAAACAGTTCGAAGAACCGCGAGTATTTCTCGCTCTGACTAACGCCAGTATTTCCAGTCCTGCTTTAAGGAATGAGCCGTATTATGGATACAATCTCGAAGAACAGCTCCAAGACCAGACGAAAATATTTTTGTCCAGCCTATATGGATTCAAAATCGACAGAGACAGGCAAACCATCTATCTCTCGGCTCTTTTTCAAACGACCTGGTATGGCAAAGAATTTGTTGGAAAGTTCGGTACAGATAAAAAGTTTAAGGCTCAGGAGCCGGCTACCCGTGCTGTTTTAAATTTTATTACAAACTATATTTCCGTTCAGGATGTGTCTTTCCTGGAAGTGGAAAACTATTCTATAAAATATATGAAATATGATTGGACAATCAACGAAAGGTGACTAAAATTTTGAGTGCCTAAAGTTCGTGTAACGGTTGCGGTTGCGCAGCTCGTATCGGTTGCGTTTAACGTACGACGATAGACGAAACGAGTTGCGCAAACGATAAACGAATTACGCTCTTCAACTCACTTTAGTCACTTTACACTTTTAAATGAAAAGTACAACGAGCTATTAAAAGGACAAATCACGAATGACAAAAAGAATAATTCCGAGCAATCCCAATTATAATGCCAATAAATATCTGTTTACCAGCGAGTCTGTAACAATGGGCCACCCCGACAAGGTGGCCGACCATATATCCGATGCCATACTTGATGCCATGCTCGCGCAAGATGCGCAAAGCAGGGTAGCTTGCGAAACGATGGTCAAAGATAATATGGTCATCGTCGCAGGAGAGATTACTTCGAGAGCCGTCGTGGTTATTCCGAATGTTGTCCGCGAAACTATAAGAAAAATCGGCTATGATGACCCTCAGCTCGGATTTGACTGTGAAAGTTGTGCCGTTATGGTATCGGTCGGAAGGCAAAGCCCTGATATATCACAGGGCGTCACCGAAGGCACAGGCCTGCACAAAGAACAAGGAGCCGGTGACCAGGGCCTGATGTTCGGCTACGCCTGCCGGGAAACACCACAGTTAATGCCTATGCCTATTCAGCTTGCACATGCTATAACAACTCGACTGGAAAAAATGCGACAGAGCAGGAAGATGCCCTGGTTACGACCGGACGGCAAAAGTCAGGTGACGGTAGAATACGAGAATAGCAAGCCAAAACGAATCCACACAGTTGTTGTCGCCGCTCAACATGCACCGTCTATTAAATACCAACAACTGCGAAAGCAAATAATCGAGAAGGTTATTTTGCCTGTTCTACCAAAGCGTCTTGTGGACAAAAATATTGTCTATCATATCAATCCGACGGGCCGGTTCGTAATAGGAGGCCCGAAGGGCGACTGCGGCCTGACCGGACGAAAAATTATCGTGGATACCTACGGCGGAAGAGGGAGTCACGGCGGTGGATGTTTTAGCGGCAAAGACCCCACCAAAGTCGACAGAACCGCAAGCTATATGGCTCGATACATTGCCAAGAACGTTGTCGCTGCCGGCCTTGCTGATGCCTGCGAAGTCCAGCTATCTTATGCTATTGGAGTGGCTAAGCCGATCTCCGTACTCGTACATACCGAAGGAACTGCAAAAATCAGCGAGGAGAGAATAAGTGAGATTATAAGGAAGCTTTTCCCGCTAACTCCTAAGAAAATGATCCAGCACTTAAAGCTTGCCCGTCCGATTTTCGCAGAAACTTCACACGGCGGCCATTTCGGAAGGACAGGCCCGAATTTCACCTGGGAAAAGACCGACATGGTAGCCAAGCTTCGCAAGGCCGCAGGACCGTAAAAGCGATCCCGTGTGATTGCCCAAAATGTCTGTTCAATCAGATGAACATATTGTTATGCCCAACCATTTTCACGGAATCATAGACATCGTAGGGGTGACCTTTTATGGTCGCCCTGATCTTGATATTGTTGATGATAAATTAATACAGACACACAATAAATCTGGGCAATCACATGTGATTGCCCCTACAACGTCGGCCTGACACGGCATTTCCCTGATTTTCCCGAATTTTTGTAAGGTTTTTGCCATTGTCCAGTCTAATATGGTGGTCATGGCCGAGAAGAACGATGATGAATTCCTGGCCAAACAATTCAGCCAGGGCGACCAGGCCGAAGGCCTGGACGGGATTAAACCGCCCTTCGGGCGGGCCGTCTTCGACAGGATTGTCGAACAATATTCAGCCGATATTGCGGTGCTAACCAATCGGCTGCTCGGCTGGCCCGGCGATGTCGAAGATGTCATTCAGGATATCTTTCTCGCTGTGTTCGTAGGATTAAAAAAATTCCGTGGCCAATGCCACCTGAAAAGCTGGCTCTTTACTATAACAATAAATAAATGCCGCACCTACAGATATAAGCGTATGCTTCGACTAAAGATATTTTCAAAAACTGCTGGCAAAATATACTGTGCTCATAGCCAGGCTGCGGATAGACGATTGATGGACAGTGAAACTTTCAATCGTGTACGGCGCGCCGTGAAAGCTATGCCAGCTAAATATCGTGAGCCGATAGTTTTGAGGTATCTGCAGGGGCTTTCTATAAACGAAAGCAGCCGGATCCTTGGCATATCCGAAAATGCCTTGCAGGTCCGTCTGAATCGTGCCAGGAAGCGTCTACGGCGGGAACTCACCGAGCTGATAGAGGAATAATTTATGACAGAAGACAAGATAAAAAACCTATTACAAAAGGCTGATGAAACAGCAGGAGTACCTGCTCCGGTTTTTATCAATATTTCGGCAGTCCGCCGCCGTGCCAATCGCAGGCGCATCATAAGTATAGCCACGCCCGTTGCTGCGGCTGCTGCAATTTTAATCGCTGTCGGTCTGTATGGCTTTACATTAAGAGCTGCCAAAACAACGCACCAGCAAAAAATCTCTTCGCTCGAAATGCAAATAGAGCAACTGCAGGCAAGAGCCGATGCCACATACAATTTAGTCCAGGAGGTTCTCGACAACGAGCGAAAGCAGCAGCGGCTTGACGAACTACAGGCTCAGCTCGCAAGCATTCCTGACCCCATCGAAGAAATCCAAAAGCAGGTCGACAAGACTGCTTTTAACCTTGTCTATCAGGCCGACCGAATGTACCGTGAGCTTAATTTAAAAAGTTCTGCCATCCAGACATACAAACGTGTAATCGAACTCTTTCCTGAAACTCATGGTGCTGAGGTGGCCCGTGAAAGATTGTTGGAAATTCAGAATATTAAATATAAAAAAGATTCAAAAGGAGATTTATTATGGAAACAGCAAAACGTACCGTCATCCTGTTAAGTTTGGTCCTTTTTATAGCAGGCGCGGTCCAAGCAGCCGAAAAACCGGCAGAGGCGAAAATATCAAACACGCGTTTTGCAAGCTGCGTAGTCAAGATAACCGCAAATCCAATCGTTTTTCCGCTGAACTATGAGGCCGTTGAGTCTTTGCTACGTAGCTCCGGCGTCGCTGGAAAGGCCGGTCGCGAAGTACTGGGCCTATCACCTGAACAGAGTGTTAACCTTTTTTTCATCGAGCCATTACCTCGCGATTCTATCGGTGCGATACCGCCGGAACCAGAGCGCGAACCGATACGCATGGGCAATGATATGATGATGGGCGAGCGGATGATGAGGAACGAGCAGCGGATGATGATGGAGCGGATGGAAGAAGAAGCAGCCAATCCCAGACGAAGCGGAGCAGGGATAGAAGGCGGTTTGTTAGGAGATCAAGCCGGCTCGAGGTCCAGACGAGGCATGGACTCCAGGTTGGGACGGAGCAGGTCGGAAACAAGGTACTTACGAGGCGGCAGAACAGGCAGGGAGGACATCGGTTTGTACGGAGAAGAGACCCCACGCTTGCCCAGGCGCCCCGGCGTAGTCGCATCAGCACCACTAAGTCTTGACACTGAGCAAACGATTCTTTTTCGGCTGACAGTTGAACTACCTGAGGACGTCAAGCCGGCAGCCGAAGAGTTTATGGACGTTCTTATCGATCTTATGCGTCGTACAATCCTCGATAATGCGCGAGACTACTCTGTTAGACTCGAAGACCGACTGTCCAGAGTCAGGGAACAGCGTGAAAGAGCACAATTACAACTTTCAAAGATAATGGAGCAAGCCAGGGCAACAGAGCCGCCCCCAGCAGTCAAACTGGACCCGGCTGATGCGGCTGTCTATGAACAATTAGAACAAATTGTTGACCTTTCGATGTTGTCACCTCCAATGCCTTTTGGCGAAGCTATAGAGAGACTAAAGAATTCTGTTGACCCACCACTGAAGATGGTGGTTCTCTGGCGGGATTTGCTCGACAATGCTGAAATCGAGCCAAGTACCGAGATAAATATGGATGGGATACCGGGAGTCCGCATAGGCACGGCATTGGAGCTTTTGTTAAAAGCAGTCTCCGGCGGATTTACTGAGCTTGGTTACGTTATTAAAAATGGAGTGATCACGATAGCAACTGTAGATTCGGATTCGCTTCCAAACAACCTGGAAACACGGGTTTATGATATTCCCAGACTTGGTTATTCAGCCGGTGGAACTGATAATCTGATACAGCTTATCCAGGATTCAATCGAGCCGGATAGCTGGTTTGATATCGGTGCAGGAGAAGGAACAATCAGAACTTACATGGGCAAAAAGCTGGTCATTCTACAAACTCCCGAAATTCACCAAAAAATCCAAAAGTTTTTGCAAACTATTAAGATAGATGTCCCTGTTGATATTCCTATGGATATTTCTTTGGAACCACTGCTCGATGAAAAGCATAACTTGCTCCGGGAAAAACGAGGCCTGGAGATGGAAGTTGCTCGGCTGGAGGCACGTCATACAGCGATTGAAGAACAGATCGCCAGAATAAGTGACCAAATGGCCGCCAAAGTCAAAGATGAACCCGTCACTGTTGAGCTACAGCGATTACTCGAAACGCAGGCTCAGCAATTGGCAAACATCAGGAAGCTCATTGACGCTGGAAGGGCACCTGCTGCCGATCTTGCCAATGCAGAAGAAAGGCTCACCAGGACCAGAATAGAGCTTGCACAAAGGCGAGAAGAGATCAGCCAATCTGCAGGTGGTGACCAATTAGCCAGATTTAACCGCGAGTTGGCCGACATAATGATAGATCTGGCCGAAAGGAGAGCCGAATTTGGTGTTATTGATAAACAATTAAAACAAACAGAAGGACAGCTAACAATGGCGACAACGTTTGATCCCCAAATCTCGCAAATACGCATCGCAAAACAAACATTGGAGATCGCGAGCCGCCGGGTGAGCGAGCTGGAAACTCTTTTGGCTGGTTTGCGGGAACCAACCGTAACTGTACTCGGGGCAGATTAATGAAACTACGAGAATTTGTGAAAATCAGCCGAACTTTATCCGGGGGACAACCAATATGATCGATCCCGATTCATCGGGGGAAAGCTGCAGACTCTGAGCAGAGTCGAAGGATTCGCTTTTCTATTTTCTTGCTCCAGCAGGCAATACCTCCTATATAATCATCCATAGTTGCCAGTGCCTGCATAGGCAATTCTTGCTCCAGGTACAATCTAACGTCACTATATTTTTCTTTTGGATTAGCATCGTGCCAGCTAATAGTACCATCATCAGCAAGGATTGACTTGGCAAGCTCCGTATCCTGGCGAACTCCTTGTCTGCAATGGTCTCCGTCGATAAAAACCAAGTCAAATAAACCGAACTTCTTAATTAAGGTACTCGGTTTAAGTTTGTGCGAATCTCCGTATAATTGATGCAACCTATTGCGTCTTTCGATTCCAACGTGACTTCCAATATCTTTCGGTGAAAGCTCACTATTGTTATAGTTCTTTCCTGCAAACCCGCCTGCCCAGCCCGTTCTCCGTAGCACTGCGAAGGGTGAAAGTGTACGGCGGGCAGGACTTAGAAATCGTCTAACATACGCGACCGAGACAACCTCACAATCAGGCAGCAGCCTCAGGAGAAAATCCGAAGTCACCCCCAGATAGGTTCCTATTTCGAAGATGAGCTTAGGTTTGTGCCGAAGCAAAACGGCAGAAAGCGCAAGATAGTCATTAAGGTGCACCATCCCACCGGATGCTTTGAAGGCCTCTTGCGACAGTTGTTCTGCCCTAATACGAGCAGAAGCTGGGATATTGAACCAATCAAATAGGCACTTCACGCGGTAAAGCATTATTCATTTCCTATTTTACGCTGTTTTAGCGAAAGGCCTACAACTATGAAAACCGGGTGCTACATAATCTCAATTGCTTTGCTTGATTTTCTTAATGCTTAAAGTGCCGCTTGCCGGTGGATACCATTGCAATACCATGATTGGCAAAATCACATTGCCGGTCTTAGTTTTCCGTAATTGACGGGCATAAGCATTTCAAGACGTACATGTTTTGATGCGTCAAGGATTTCTATGCCAATAATCTTATCATCTTCGCCTATATCAAGCACAATATCCTCTGAAACCCACCTGTTTATGGTATCTTGCTTTCTGTCATCTAACCGGATGTAGAGAAGATCTGTTTTATCATTGTATAGAATGTTCACTTTTGTCACGTAATACGCGATACGCACAACGCAATACGAAATTAATGCTTAAAGTGTCTTTTGCCGGTAAAGACCATCGCGATGCCGAGCTTGTCTGCCGCAGCGATAACCTCATCGTCTTTCTTTGAGCCTCCCGGCTGAACAATGCAAGCTATGCCTGCTTTGCCGGCGTTTTCAATATTGTCCGGGAACGGGAAAAACGCATCGGAAGCCATAGCGCAGCCTTTAGTCTGGTCACCGGCGTGCTTGAATGCAATCAAGCCGGACTCGACTCGATTCATCTGTCCGGCTCCGACACCAAGGACCTTTCTGTTTTTCACCAGCACAATGGTATTACTCTTGGTATGTTTAGCTGTGAGCCAGGCGATTCTCAAATCTTCAAGCTGCTCTTTAGTGGGTTTTTTCTTGGTAGGATATGTCAACACATTCGGTTCCCAGCCGATGAGGTCTCTCTTCTGCAATAGAAGTCCCCCGACAATACAGCGCACATCATACTCTCCGCAGTCAATCTTTGCTCGGTCGATTGGTCCGGTTTCTATCAGGCGGACTCTGCTGCCCCAGCTTTTTAGTGTTCTTATTATTTCAACCGCGTCCTCATCAAATTCGGGTGCAATAATTACCTCCGCGAAAAAACCACCGGCACCGAGGGCTTTACCATACAAACTGTAAGATTCCATAATAGTTCTGGCAAGCTCCTCGTTGACTTTTCTATTAAGAGCAACAATACTGCCGAAAGCGCTGACGACGTCACCTTCGTATGCCTTACGGTATGCAACTGCAATATCATCATCAACGGCGCAGCCGCAGGGATTAAGATGCTTGACAACAACGGCAGCCGGCTCATCGAACTCCTTTACCAGCTCAAATGCTGCGTCGGCATCCAGAAGATTATTAAAGCTAATCTCTGTCTCGGCCTCCATTAGCTTGCCGCTGCATATTGAAGTCTCGCCGCTTGCCGGCAGCTTGTAATACGCCGCAGTCTGGTGAGGATTCTCTCCGTAACGCAGCGACTTTTCTTTCCTGATCGCAATCGAAACTTTGTCCGGATACACTACGTCGGCTATCTTATCGAGGTACTTTGAAATCGCCGCGTCGTAAGAAGCAGTCAGCGCAAATGCCACTCTTGCAAGTTCACTCCGCAGCTCTTCACTGACAGAGCCGCTGTTTTGCTGCATTTCTTCAATGACTCTATTGTATTGGTCGGGTCGCGTCACGACAGTAACAAACTTATGATTCTTCGAAGCCGAGCGAATCATACTCGGCCCGCCGATATCAATATTTTCAATCGCTTCTTCCAGCTTGCAGCCAGGCTTGGCAATGGTCTGCTCGAACGGGTATAGGTTCACACAAACCAAATCGATTGGTTCTATATTATGCTGCTTCATCGCCGCGGTGTGTTCGCTTTTATCACGTAAGCCCAGTAATGCCCCATGTATCTTCGGATGGAGCGTTTTTACACGGCCATCCATCATTTCAGGAAAGCCGGTCACTGACTCAATACCAACGATATCAATTCCT
>Ga0315533_1000168_pt1 | contig 59881 bp, 75 predicted proteins | sample SalMarSW160130MG_FD_203081 | JGI IMG/M metagenome (GOLD analysis project Ga0315533, IMG submission 203081) | Salt marsh sediment microbial communities from the Plum Island Ecosystem LTER, Massachusetts, United States - Salt Marsh Sediment SW1601-30 ...
CACAGCCTATGAGCAAGCCCTGAAAGTAAGGACTCTTGAACGCTTCCCAATCCAGTATGCTGCTACTCAGAATAGTCTTGGGAATGCATACAGGACGCTTGGAGAGGTGGAGGCGAAGGCTGAGAACTGCAAGAAGGCAATCACAGCCTATGAGCAAGCCCTGAAAGTAGGAATTCTTGAACAGTTCCCAATGGATTACGCAATGACTCAGAACAATCTTGGGAATGCATACAGTATGCTTGGAGAGGTGGAGGCGAAGGCTGAGAACTGTAAGAAGGCGATCACAGCCTATGAGGAAGCCCTGAAAGTCTATACTCTTGAACGCTTCCCAATGCAGTATGCTACTACTCAGAACAGTCTTGGGAATGCATACAGGACGCTTGGAGAGGTGGAGGCGAAGGCTGAGAACTGCAAGAAGGCGATCATGGCCTATGAGGAAGCCCTGAAAGTGTTCACAGAGGAACAATTCCCAGAAGTTCATCCACTAATAGCACACAATCTTGGAGAACTTCTTGAATTCTGTAGAGGCGAATAAATACTGAGACTAACCACCTCCCACCTGCAGTCTTCATCGTAGTGGGCCATCAACTCTCGACATCATGCATCTTGGTGGCTGGTCTGACTTGAGCATGATGATGCGGCACGCTCGGAGTATCACGTTTGAGGATTACTTAAAGCACTGCAGAGAGTCGGAGTAGGGAATCAGAGTACGCTCTCTTAACCGGTCATCTCAGTGCCAAGCCTAGAAAGTACGGCCAGATTAGTAAGGCAAGTAGAATCTTCCACCAAACCAGACTGGCGTAACCAATTGTAAATAGCCAGCCGATGAACCAAATAGGGGCTACAAAAACCGGTGAGCTGCGGTGGTACCAACTTCTTCCTTCGTCTGTCATGTCCTCTTCCTTTCCTAAGATAATCTATTTTTGATTTGACGCCTTTCCCTGCAATATCTTAATGATAAGTCCGCTGGATAGCAAAATCTAATATGGGGCCTGAGGTCTTGTCAATAGGTTGTGCTTGCTGCTCTCTTAAAGAAAGGGGGCGTTGTTACTCCTTCAGCATATCACCAACTTCTCATTACGCGATTGTAGCTAAGAAGCCGAAGCCATGCGAATCGCACTGGGTAGCATCAAAATAGCACTCGGCAATTGATGCCCTGTTCTTCAAAGGCAGAAGCGACGGCCCTGCCTTTTCGGGAGAAGAAATGATCGCTCATTGCGTCCTCTAACTCATATTTCCTATACACCCAATCACCATAATGGTAGTTCATTCTGTCAATTAGTACGTAGTCCACCTTCGCTCGAAGCACAGCAAGAAGTTCTTCGGCCCTGGGAAGCATTGGCGCAATCATGGCAAAAGTTCTAATGCCCGCCAGATGTAGCTCTCCCAGTGTCCTGATTCTTGCGTTAATTGATGGTGCGTTGGGTTCAAAGAGGCGTCTCATGCCGTCATCTCCCGTAGTTACTGTTAGCCCGACTTCAATCTTGTTGGCTCGTTTAAGCAATTCGATGTCGCGTAACACCAGTTCAGACTTCGTCTGGATTGTGATTGGCCAGTCATGCTCAACCAATATTTCAAGGCACTTTTTTGTCAGTTCATATTTTGTCTCCAGCGGTTGATACGGATCACAAACTCCGCTCATCCATACTCTACCTGGCGGCTTCTTATTTATCTCCTGCTGCAGTAGACCTGGGGCATTGATCTTAACATCGACGAATTCACCCCATGGTTCCTTATGTCCTGTGAATCTCCTCATAAAGCGAGCATAGCAATACCTACAACCGTGCTGACAACCAACATAGGGATTGATCGCATAGTCAAAGACTCTTGATTTGGACAAAATGCTTCTTGTGTAGATTTCTTTGACTATCATGGACAGGCCAACTATGAATTATCGATATGAAACCACCGAGGAATGATAACAGTACTCCAGAATCATACCAGCCCGCTTCTACCACTGAATTCGTGGATAATTCTATCATTTTTCTATGACACTTGATTGCACCGCAGCCTGCATTGCTGCCTCGCTCCACAGAAGTCCATTTTGTTACCCTTCATCAGCGCCTAATACTTAGAGTTCTATCTCGGGAGACGGCGGATGACGAGCTCTCCATAGGAGTTCTGCCTATTGCATACTTCGGTCTATTCCAAAGCATTCCAGCTTGCCAAAATGATGCGCAGCCCAACTCCTACAAATAACACACTTTATCGAGCTGTTACTCGATGTGGTATGTGAAGGCACAAGCACACGACTTGGACGCCTGTCGGTGGTGTAACAGGTGCCCCCCGACCTTAGTACTATTGACATGGTTTCCTTCGTGGGCTAACAATGAGCGCACTCTGGAACAAGGAGGAGTGATTTCATAGCGACAGCTTAGTGTGCAAAGTGTAGAAAGAAGGTCGAGATAAGGGATCCTAAGCAGCTCCCGCTGAGGAACAACGGACCAGCTGTTCAAGGTGTTTGTCCCGGTTGTGGGAAACAGGTGTTCCGTATAGGGAAAGCGTAGATGCAGAGCTAAGATATACGAGCGCAGCCAAATGTGAAAACTACCATGGAGCTGTCGAGCTCATCGAAATAGCTGGTGCCAGCAAAGACACCTTCTCTCCTAGACTGGGAATCAGTTCTTTCCTTATGTGACCTATTCGGGATGGAACGGGTTAGTATAGAGTGTTTGCTTAGAATGATGTGCTAAAGTAAGTTACATAAGAGCAGCGGTTCCGAGTCTGCCAGCGGCAGGATTCCCACTGGTAAAACCACGATATGAGTACGAACTATGGCCAAATCATATAGAGAAGAGCAACATAAGAATGCAGGACAAGGCAGAAACGCGATTCGTCAGCAAGCAGGTCTAGATAAGTCGGTGACCGAATCACCGATGTCAAAACGGAAGCGCAGGCGAGTGGGAGGGGCTGTGTTTCACAGTGGGGAACGCTACCGTCTAATAGCTGAGCGCGCCGCAGATGCCATTTGGACCGTGGATATGAACATGCGGCCCACGTATATCAGTTCCTCTATAAGGCGCCTGCTGGGCTATAGTGTTCGGGAAGCTATGGCTAAGCCCATGGAAGAAGTCCTTACTCCTGGTTCATTCAAGTCTGCAATGGAGGTTCTGAAAGAGGAACTCGCCGTAGAAAATACGGAGCAGAAGGACCCCGCTAGGTCGCGGACATTAGAGTTGGAATTGATTCGCAAGGATGGTTCGATAGTCCCAGTCGAGGTCAAGTATACCTTCCTGCGCGATGCCGAGGCACGGCCTGTCGAGATTCTGGCGATAGCTCGCGATATTAGCGAACGAAAACGGGCGCAGGAGGAAGCCAAGCGCAGCGCTGAGAGGCTAATAAGAGCCATGGAACATGCCACCCAGGCCATGGCCATCATAGTCGAGATGAGGGACCCCCATACCGCGGGTCATCAGCAACGGGTAACTCAGCTTGCCTGCGCCATAGCCAGGCAGATGGGCCTTTCTGAAGAGCAGATTAGCGGGCTCCGCCTGGCTGGACTCATTCATGATATTGGCAAAATCCGTGTGCCTGCCGAAATCCTCACCAATCCTAATGGATTGTCTGAAGCCGAATTCACGATGATCAAAGCGCATCCGCTGCTCGGCTACGAAATACTTAAGGGTATTGACTTCCCTTGGCCGGTTGCCCAGATTGTGCTTCAACATCATGAAAGGATAGATGGTTCTGGATATCCCTCTGGCCTATCAGGCGAAGACATCATCATGGAGGCGAGGATATTGGCTGTAGCTGATGTTGTCGAGGCCATGGCCTCTCATCGACCTTACCGGGCAGCTCTAGGTATAAATAAGGCGTTACAGGAAATATCACAAAACAAAGGTGTGCTGTACGACTCCAAGGCGGTAAACGCCTGTTTGACGCTCTTCAGAGACAAGAAGTTTGAGTTTGAGCAACATACGAAGATAGCAACCTCGCTTCATAGTATCTATCCCGGTGAGCTACAGTCATGACCCAGATTTTTTCAATCTCGCCGACAGGTTCAGGCAAGCTGGTGAGTACTGAACGAATTATAGATCGGGACTGGGATGCATATAGAGGGACTGTCAAAGACGAGCAAGGCAAAATCACTGTCTAGAGGCACGAGAGACTTCCGGACATCACTAACCTAATCATCCACTTGCCTGTTTCGTTTAGGCGGAATTGGAAGTTGACAGAGCAGGGAGGGTATGATACAACAAAGTTGAGTAGGCTTATTCGAATTTCGTTTCAGAGACTCGAGTAAGCTTTGAGCGGAGACTACACAAGCCTGGAGGTAAGGGGATGGAGGGCACCGGAATCGTCAAATAACATGGTGATTGCCGGTGCCCTTGTTACTTTGTAGGCGCATTAGCCGAACCCAAAGTCGCTATATATGGATATTGGTTGAATTTGCGGCTGGAATGAATTCCAACACCATGAAGGTGCTGACCCTCGGTGGCTTACCCAGTGGTTAGCATAATCTTGTAGTGCGGAGGAGGCCATGATGATGGATGTCACAGCTCAAGTTTGGGTAGGTGCGGCACATACGCTCCACCTACGAGGGCCACCCCCGATTGAGTCTGAGGACTATTGCAGATAGCAGAGGAACCAGGCATTGTGTTGGAGCTGGTGCCCCCTAGTGACCTTGAGAAGCACTGTGCATTTATGAGGGCTGATGCTACAGGAAAATGAGATTTACTCACAGGACCTTAACCAAATGAATTGAAAGGAGGTATTTAGAATGGCTGAAGAAAAGGAAAGAATTGGTTTCGAATTAGGAATGGGGTGGCTTCCAGACTATCCTGATTTTCGTGACTATACGGTCCAGAAAGAGGAAGTTGCCCCCAGACTCATGAGGCTAGGGCAAAAAGAATCTGTGAAAACCATGGTTACAAAATTGGGGCTTGCAGGATCTGCCAGGGCGAGTATGCCGACTTCCGTGGACTTAAGAGAATGGTGTGCTCCTATCGAGAATCAAGGCGCTCTCGGTTCGTGCACGGCGAACGCAGGTGTCGGACTCGTGGAATACTATGAGCGGAGAGCTTTTGGCAGGCACATAGATGCATCCAGATTATTCCTTTATAAAGCAAGTCGCAACCTGCTTCACTGGACAGGGAATACAGGAGCATTTCTTCGCACGACAATGGCTAGTATGGTGCTTTTTGGGGTTCCCCCGGAAGAATACTGGCCCTATGTCATAGCAGACTTCGATAAGGAACCTTCCTCATTCTGTTACGCCTTTGCCGAAGACTATCAGGCTATACAATACTTTCGACTTGACCCTCCAGCTACACCTGAGGATTTGCTTCTGAAACAGATCAAGTCCTTCTTGGCTGCTGGCCTGCCGTCCATGTTTGGGTTTACTGTGTTCAGTTCTATCAGCCAAGCCAGGGATATCAGCCAAGCCAAGGACGATGGAAAAATCCCATATCCATGTCATGGCGAGAGAATCAGTGGTGGTCATGCCGTTGTGGCGGTGGGATTTGATGACGAGGTCAAGATTAGGAACACAACTTGCGGAGTAGAGACCACTGGAGCGCTGCTTGTAAGAAACTCTTGGGGCACAGGATGGGGCGACAAAGGTTATGGTTGGCTGCCATATGAGTACGTCTTGAGGGGACTGGCAATAGACTGGTGGTCACTTCTTAAGAACGAGTGGGTTGATACAAAGGAGTTCGGGCTCTGAACTGAGAATACTGTGTCACAATTCAGGTTGCGAAGCTCTACCCCCAATTTGGGGGCGACCTCTAACGTGCCTGAAGCCTCAAAAGCTTCCTCAGTGTTGAAGCTGGGAAAACCATATCCTGCACCAGCTCCCTCTCCCGTGACCACAGGACCTGGGACCCAACTTCAAGAGCATCTGCCGCGACGGTACACTCCTCCAATTCAGAATTGCGAGATGATTCTCGTTGGTAGGATAGTGGAGATCAAACGATTGCTCGATCTGTTACACGTGAACGGATGGCCCTAGACAATTACTCGAGTTGTTAAGGGCGAGGCCTCGACAGAGGTAGCCTCGGCTACGCTGCGTCGCCTGGGGCGCTGTAAATCATATTGCCTGCATATGTTAGAATCTATGCGAATTAACCACATCAAGGAGGTGCTATGGTTGCTCCAGGTGTTGGGTCGATGGACCAATCGGAAGTAATTAGTTTCATAAAGGGCAACCCCTCAGGCGTACTTGCGTTGCTGGACGGAGACAAGCCGTATGCCGTGCCGCTTGAACATCACTTCGACGGTAAGACTCTAAGTTTCTTAACAACCGCAAGAAAGGGACGAAAAAACAGTTGTATTGAGAACAATCCCAATGCGTGCTATGTCATATATGAGTCGCGGCGCGAAAAACCCGAGAAAGCTACCCCATGTCGGTCAGTAGTTATTGAAGGTCGGGTAGCTTTGCATGGTAGTATGCTTAAGATGGATATCCACAGGATTGGAAACTGGAAATGCCCTCCCGCCATGTTTGCAGCATGTGACCTAGGCTAGTGTTGCTGGCCGCACGCCGGGTTACGTAGGTGCTACGACGCGACTGCACAATCTAGCGTCTCGTTGAATGGCAATTCTACATCTGGCCTATGCTGGTTCCGAATACGGTCGCTTCGCCAAACTTGTTCGAGCGTATGATCAGTTCAAGAGGACTGTTATCCATACCAACAAAATTGAAGCAACCCGTAACCCACATTTCCAATTTGGGGGAGAAAAAGCAGAATGAATCCCTCTGCTAAACCAAGGCATAGCTTTCGCCTGAAGCTCATTTCTCGAAAAGATATTTGTACTGCTCGTACCCCTCTTCCTCAAGCGCTTCCTTCGGAATGAAGCGGAGAGCGGCGGAATTTACGCAGTAACGTTTGCCCGTTGGCGCTGGACCATCATCAAATACGTGACCAAGGTGTGAATCCGCATGTTTACTCCTCGCCTCTATACTGATCATGCCATGGCTTCTGTCCTCTCTGGTCACTATGTTGCCAAGCTCAAGAGGTTTGGTGAAACTAGGCCACCCTGTGCCCGACTGGAACTTATCTGTAGAGCTAAAAAGAGGTTCGCCAGAGACAATATCAACATAAATACCATCTTCCTTGTTGTTCCAGTACTGATTGTCGAAAGGCGGCTCGGTTCCGTTCTCCTGCGTAACCTCGTACTGTAGTGGAGTCAGAATTTTCCTGAGTTCGTCATCTGAGGGCTTCTCATAATTGTCATAGCTGTTCTCTTGTAGCGACCACTTCTCTTTCAAGTACTCACCTCTGCCCGAACTCTGTCTGTAGAACTCGTAGCTGACTGCATTCTTCCTGTAGTAGTCCTGATGGTAATCCTCAGCAGCATAAAATTTCGTGTAAGGTAGAATCTGAGTTACGATGGGTTTATCATACTTCCCAGACTTTTCCAGTTCCAGCTTGGATTCTTGTGCTAATTCCTTTTGCATCTGATTATGATAGAAAATCGCAGTCCTATACTGTGACCCCCGGTCCACAAACTGGCCACCTCCGTCCGTCGGATCTACCTGCCTCCAGTAGACCTCGAGCAGCTTCTCATACGATATCCTTGCCGGATTGTATCTAATCTGAATAGCTTCATAGTGACCAGTTTCCCCGGATGACACTTCTTCGTAGGTTGGGTTCTCGACGTCTCCCCCTGTATAGCCTACTATGACTTCTTCGACCCCGTCCAGCGCCTCGAAAGGAGCCTCCATACACCAGAAGCAGCCGCCAGCAAAGGTAGCGGTCTCAAGTTCCTTAGAACCACTATTCTTCATTGGCGAATCCTGCGGCGAATTCATACAAGCGGCGATTACAACCATGGCCATTGCAAGCAAAGAGATTATGATAGCAAGCTGTGTTTTCATTGGCGATGAAGCATAGTCTACCCGTCATATTGCCGGGCGAACCCTCATATACCTCCATATGTTGACCTTAGCCATCAGTCCTCAAATCACAGTATTACACCAGCGGTAGTGGCTCATCAATCTATGACTAGTCACCAGTATAAATGGCTCCTGTCAGTCTTTTTGCCCGGTACATAATATTGTACCCCATCGCTTGCTGAATTGCAGGGACCGTCGGAAATCAGAGCTACTGATGGTCAGTAGAACGACACTGTAATATGTCCTATGAAACGGATTAAGCAAACTCAGGGGGCGTCTGTATAGCTGTATGGCTGTTAGGCAATATTGTCTGCAGGTAGGGAAAGCAATGGTAAACCAAATAGTCAACAGAGAGGTCTACGGGGGAGTATTACGTAGCGTTCATCCTCTGTCACCTGGAATACGATAATGGCGTCACGATAGGCAGGTGGAAGATTTTCGACATGACGGCACTAGCCCCCTCCAGAAGAGTGATCAACATGCCATCTGTTGCCGTAATCGCTTGCGGTGGTGGCCGGCTCAAAGCGTGAGACTGAATGCCAGTTCAACAGTTATGCCTTCGTAATCCCAGCTCCGCAATTGCGTAGTCATGTTACGCAAAATGTAGTTGATTCACGACTTTACCCACCAAAAGCCTAACTCGCTCTGCCACAGCCAGAATTCCGGAGAGCGTCTTAGAGGATGCCAAGCTATGCTTACCTCAACTCAAACTAACAGGGGAGATAAGGTATTCGGCTAATTGCTTAAACCGCCTCTCGTCTCGCGCTGGGTTAGAAAGCAAATTCTGATATTCCTTTATCTTTTCCAGTTTCTTTACCTCGTTGATGTCTATGTCTCCGGGCAGTTTGGGAAGTACATTGTGATAGGCACCGATGAAGAGGATGCCTGTTTCCCCATCGCTCAATGTTTCATTAATCCTCCTGCCAATGAAATCGTCTCTTTCCTTGAGTAGTTTATCTTGGAGCAATTGATATCTCAGGCTGGCTATTATTTTGCTTCCTGATGATCTGGAGCGGACTATTCTATTCAGGGAATCATATTCCTTCTTGACTAGAGGAAGGTCTTCTGTTCTGACTAGGCTTGCCTCTTTTTTCAGTAAGCCAGATATAATCTCATAGTTCTTACTACCCTCTCTAACCCCCTCTTCTACGATCCTCATCCCCATTTCACCATCGGCAATGAGGCCATCCTGGTAGATCTTGACTCCCTCAGCTTCTAGGCAATCAAAGAACTCGGCTATGGAATCCCAGAAACGGGTAACTGTCTTTTTGTGTCGCAGCCAGAAGTCCTTCCCGAGTGCAACAATGCCCCTTCTCTCTATAGCCTGAGCTAGAGTGCCCAAGTCGGCACTCATGTGGATGATGGGAACCAGATAAAGCTTTCTCATTCATTATCTTGAGGCACTAGCAGTACTACGAATACTCTGCCTTGCTGGTTTCAGTCCAATTTTCTCAACTCTGGCTCCACAATTGGGGCAAAATCTAAGGTTTTCCCAGAATCTCCAGGTTGTCCCACAGTCAGGACACCCTATCGTCAGTGGTTCGCCACACCCGGGGCAGTAATCAGTACCGCCAACTGTTTTTCCACATTTGGGGCATTTTAAAGCTCCTGTTCCTTGCGCCATTTTCAAGCCTCCTTTCATAGAATCCTTGCAGCATACCTGACAACCTGCTGACAAGGTTGCCTCGCTGGACTCGCAATGAGACTATGGTTTTATTCTTCTCCGGTCTCCATACGCTTGCGAAACTTTCCACGCTCAAATTTAAGGACATTACCCTCATCATCTAGGGTAGCCTCATAGAGCGCCAGGAGGTCCATGCCATCGGGGATAGATTTCTTCTCGATCATCTCCACCGTGGCATGCCATCCCTCTTCGTCTCTGAAGATTCCCTTAACGCCAGTGGACTCCAGCTTGGTAAGCGCAGCCATTTCTTTCTCTGCCACCTTAGTTACTTCGCTTGCCTCCATCTTAGTTTACCTCCTATCACACTTTTTTGCCTTAACTTGAAGAACGCCATTCTTATAGCTTGAATCCAGCTCTCCTTTGACCGCGCAAGGTAAGGCTACCTCTTTATAGTATTCTTGCGAGATACCCATAGCCGAAATAACGAGTATGCTACCTCTTACTTCGGTTCTTATATCCTCTCCTGTCACTCCAGGCAATTCGGCAATTACCTTCACATGATCCCCTTCATCGAAGACATCTACTATCACCTCCTTTTGTTTTTTCAAGGGCGGGGCCTGTGCCCTCGAGGGAGGTTGGCGACTTCTCAAAGTAGTTCTGGGAGGGATAATAGTTGTTCTTATTCCTTCTTGTCCCACTTCCTTCAAGGGAGCTTCCTTTAACTGACGCTCGATTTCCTTATTAATGGTGCTCAGCCTTTGCTGGATAGCATCTGACCTCTCTAAACCTTCTATTATTCCACCAAGTCCAGGGATTATTTGACCCAGCGAGTGGAGAACGCTTTCAGCTGCTCCTTCAGACTCTTCTTTATCTTTTGTCTTGCTATTTTGACCTTTTTCTTTCATTGTTTTGCCTCCCTATGACTTTGCTCCTAAAAGAACCTTGCCTTTCTTAAGTTCTCGCTCCCGGGCTCTTGTTTTTTCGTCCCAATCGGTCATTACACCATACTCCAACATTGTCTCCATTCCGGCGATGGCGGCTCTGAGGTTAACAGCTATTAGCGGGATGCCGGAGACTGTAATTATGATATCAGCATTGATGATAAGCCCCTTATCTAGGACCCTATCAAGCAGGTCTGAAAGTGTTCCATGAAGATCACGGGTCGGTTCCATACCTAGTCTACTTTCACAAAGCTGTAGGGAGGCCATGGCCCGGTAAAATGAACCGAAAGGCCATCCATATCATCTATCTTTCCTAGTTCATCGGCTAATAGCCCAGTTTCCCCCTTGGGAACAAGGCATGATAGGTTCATAAGCATCTGCTTATCCTCCTGTTTCTTTGTCCTTTCTACCTTAAGCTCACTGACACACCCCTTAATTCTGATGTAGAAATCCTTGAAGCAGCGTTCTGCTTCCCTTTCCACCTCCTGTTTCAGGAGCTTTTCCAGACGCTGTCTATACATGTAGGCTAGCCCCTTTGATTTGGAGCTTATCTCTGCCTGTAGCTCCTGAATGTGGGGGGCTGTTCGGGAAATCGCTGCGGCAATGACCTTGGGCTCCCACGATATCTGGATGCCATATTCCTCTTTATCTCTCACTCGGTCTAATTTTCTCTTAAGCTTATCGCGCTCAGCAGCAAGCCATTTTCGGATATTATCCTCGGCGCTACCTTCATCAGTATCCTGAACAATAGTGTCAAATGCCATAGGGAGAATAGTACCGAACCTGTTGAGAGCGGCCTCGACTACCTTCTGATGGACGATTACCCACTGGCGCACTGTCTCTTGCTCATCAGAAGAATATGGCTCGGCAGGGCAATTGTGGACCACCGCGCAAAGGTCGTGGTGGGAAATGGAATATACTTCGTTATTGTCAAGCCCAATATTACCAAGGCTGCATTTCTCCCCGGACTCAGCAACACAGTAAACATATCGGCCCTTGCTATTCTGACTCATGATAGTTGACCTTCCTCAGTCGTCTTTACCCATTTGCCAGGGTTGATGAAATCGTTCAGCAGGTCATCTACAACTCTATCTAGTCCATCCCTGACACTCCTGACTGTTTCAGCAATACCATTCTCTTGCTTTATCTGTTCAATAGCTTCATCCAATTCCATAAGAGCCTCGCCAAGTCTCTCCATCTCTTCCTCGGTCAGGCTACCTCCCTCCATCCTTCTAAAAGCCTGGTGTCGCAACGCGTCTTGTATAACCTCTACAAGGGCAACAACCAGCCCCAAAACACCCTGCTTCAGGTTTCCTTCGTCTATTTCAACAGTCATACCGTCACCTAAACTTATTATTCAGTTGTTGCTTCAATTGGCTCAGCAGCTATCTGCTTCCAGCCGGTAGCTTCTAGATTTGTTCCCGAAGGAAATTCGAGGCCATACTTGGCTGCGGTCTCAAAGGATGCCAGAGCCGCTCTTATTTTTATCCCCAGCAACTCAACGCCAACTAAGGATATGGTAATATCGGCGTTAATCACAAGCCCCTTGTCCAGAATCCTATCAATAATATCTGCTAGCGTTGAACTATCACCCTTTGTTGTTTCAAGCATCTCCTGCCTCCTCCTTTCTATATGCTCGAAGGAATCTCAAGCGTTCCATTATCTCTTCCTCCTCAGCCTCATAATCCTCCTCAGTTATGTGACCGGTCTCCAAAGCCATTTGCAGGGCAAGAAGCTTCTCCTTACACTGCACCTCATCGGGGTAAAGCTCCTTATCCACCTCACCCTTAACCCCCTCGAATATCTTCCATAGCGTCTGGACCGGAAGCAGTAATAGATCATCTATAAGCAGCATAACTACAACACCCCCTTTAGATACAATTCAAGGTTGACAAAGTTGTAGGGAGGGACCGGCTTGACAACCTTGAAATTTACCATCTCACCATATTCTGAATCCAGCTTATCTATCAGAGCGTCAAAAGCCTTTTCCTTGGCTTTATCTACCAGAAAAGCGGAGTTGATAATGTTCTTGATATCAATAGGATAATTCTTTTCCCCATCGACAGCTACCTTCATAAGTTGCAAATATACCCTATCAGTATATCTGTTCACCCATTCGTCAATCCGAGACTTTACCATTTCACCGACCTTAACCAACTTCTCTCGGGCTATAGCGGGCGGCAACGTTTTGAGCTCCTCTTTGAGCTTGGTAAGACTTCCGTCCTTCCCCTCGAGTTCGGCTATCATGGCCTCCCTCTCCCAGAAGACCTTTACCCCCACTTCTATTCTGTTATCCAGCCGTTTAATGTAATCTTTCAATGTAGGGTAGTATTCTTGCAGCAGCCCCCCAAGTTTATCCTCGCCGTCGCAGATAAGCCCAAATCGGGCTGGAAGGACGGTGTAGTCCTTCATCAATGCCTCCAGCACTAGAGTATGTGTTTTCATGTTCCTTCGGCTAGGGTCACACTCTTCATAAGAAATCGAGATATTACTGACCACCACAGCTATATCCCTGTAATTCACGGTATAAACCTCTTGTCCTTCAAACCCGACGAGGTCAAATCTGCTCCCCGGGTTAGCCGGGATAAGGCAATAAATATACCTTCTCTCTTCTGCCACCTGTCTCCTCAGCCTTAAATGCCTTGCGGCTTGTATGCTCCGTTTTCCACTCTAAGCGTCCTGATCAGGAGGAAATCCTTTTTACTCGTGTCCGTGTTCCGTGTCACGTGAACCGTATCACGGTCACGGCTTTCAGCTAATACATAATAGGCTTCTTGAATCGCCTGGAACTTCGCTGAAGCATCTGGACTGGGATTCTTGTCCGGGTGATATTCCCTCGCTAATCTTCTGTAGGAGCGCTTGACTTCATTCTGGGTTGCTTCCTGCGGTAATTTCAGCTCGCTTCTGGCATTTTCCACCGTATCAAAACCTATCTTTTTGACCTCTATAACGTTAAAACTGTAAGGTGGTAAGGGACCAACACACCTGAAATTTACCTTTCCCTCATACCTCCTATCCAGCTCGCCTATCTCGAAGTCAAGCCCTTTCTCCCTATCCTTATAGATCAATAAGGAGGCATTAGCAATCATCCCGTCGCTCATAGCTTCATGAACGCAAACGTCTTCAGCCAATCTGCCTAATTTGCACAGGATTTCTTGAGCACACTCCAATCTTCTATTCTCCAGGAGCGCCGCTACTATCCTGCCCAATTTTACCCGATCTTGCTCGGAAGGATTTTGCTTAATCGCTTCCTTAAACCTCTTGACCTCCAGTTCCTCAGCAATATCCTTGAAGGTTTCGTCTTCATTCCATAAGGCCATTACATCAAGCTCTATTTTCCCGTGCATCTGTTTAAGTGCGCCGGTAAACTTAGGATAGCCCTGGGCCATGATGGCTTTGATCTCGCCGTCACTCTCAGCCGTTGTTCCAAACTTGAAGGGAACAATTGTATGGTGTTTCATCACCCGCTCAATGACAGACTGATGAGCAAGGAGATAGCTAGCTACGACATCCTTAGTAAGAGATTTATAGTCTATGGTTGGTGAATCACTGATTACTGCTGCAATATCCTGGTGCGGGGTTGTATACACTTCATCGCCTTGGTCACCAATTCCAACAGGCCCAAAGCTCTTTCTCCCGTTTGTTCGAATTACGCCGTACATATATCTGACTTCTTTTGACATGTTTACCCCCCAATCGTTACCCTCGCTCACCCTTTTGATTCCCCACCGAGGCGATTGCCTCCTTGAAGTGCTTCATTTCGATCCTGAGTTCTTTTTTCTCGCCAGACTGCCTCGCTTCGCTCGCAATGACAGTTCTTACGCATTCCCTGATTGCCGCCATAGAAGCTTCCCTCGAGACGGCCTCGATATCTGCGCCGACAAAGCCATCGCTTTCCCGGGCTAGAACTACAAGGTCCACATCTGAAGCAAGAGGCTTCCCCTTGGTATGAACCTGGAATATCTGCTGCCTTGTTTCCTTATCAGGAATAGGAAATGCCAGAATAAAATCTACCCTGCCCGGCCTGAGGATAGCAGGGTCAATTAGCTCCCTCCTGTTAGTTGCCGCCAAGACAACTACTCCCTTGAGCTCCTCAAGTCCGTCAAGCTCGGTTAAGAACTGGCTTATCACCCTCTCGGTTACCTGGGAATCTCCGCCTCGCAACCCTCGCTCAGGCACCAACGAATCTATTTCATCGAAGAACAGGATGCAGGGGCTGGCCTGTTTGGCTTTCTTGAAGACCTCCCTCACCCCACGTTCTGACTCGCCGATGTATTTGCTCATAAGCTCTGGGCCTTTAACCGAGATAAAGTTCACCTCGCTCTCATTGGCCAAAGCCTTAGCCACCAGAGTCTTCCCCGTTCCTGGCGGTCCAGATAGGAGAATGCCTTTGGCCGGCTTAGTATTGGCCTGCTCAAACAGATCCGCGTATTTCAGCGGCCATTCCACGGCTTCGGCCAAGGTTTCTTTCACCTTTTCCAGGCCACCGATGTCACCCCACTTCACATTGGGAACTTCAACGAAGACCTCCCTGATGGCTGACGGCTCCACCTCTGTAAGCGCTTCCCTGAAATTACCCATGGTTACTTCGAGTTCAAGCAGAGTATCATAAGGGATTTCCTCCAGTTGAAAGTCAATGGAGGGCATTATCTTACGAAGGGCATTCATGGCCGCCTCTCGGCATAAAGCCTCAAGGTCAGCGCCGACAAAGCCGTGGGTAATCTGCGACAGCCTCTCTACGTCAACATCCTGAGCTAAAGGCATGCCGCGAGTGTGGATATGGAGAACTTCCAGACGAGCTTTCTGGTCGGGAATACCGATTTCAATCTCTCTATCGAACCTTCCTGGCCTTCTCAAGGCAGGGTCGAGAGAGTTCGGGATGTTGGTTGCTCCAATAACTATTACCTCTCCTCGGGATTCAAGTCCGTCCATCAGGGCTAGAAGTTGAGCCACCACTCTCCTTTCCACCTGCTTTTCTCCACCCATCTCCTCCCTCTTAGGAGCGATAGCATCAATTTCGTCTATGAAAAGTATCGCTGGGGTATTAGCCTTAGCCCCTTCAAAGACGTTTCTCAGGCGAGCTTCGCTCTCACCATAAAACTTCCCCATAATCTCGGGGCCAGTTATATGAGTGAAGTAAGCATCAGTCTCATTGGCTACTGCTCGGGCAATCAGCGTCTTGCCACAACCAGGTGGGCCGTGAAGCAATACTCCCTTGGGAGGGTCAATACCCAGACGCTCAAACACCTGGGGGTACTTCAGGGGCAGCTCTATCATCTCCCGAACCTTCTGGATTTCCTTGCCCAGCCCGCCAACATCCTCGTAGGATACCTTAAGCCCCTTTGGTTTTGCCTCCGCCACCCCCTTCATCTCGATCTTGGTTCCAGGGTGAATCAAGACGGCTCCTCTGGGAGCCGTGGAGACCACACCGAAGTCCTGACTTCTGGTGCCAAAAAGGTTGGCTCTTATAGTATCCCCTTCTACCAGGGCCAGTCCCTCCAGCAGGGTGCCGATGTATCTAGCATCCCTTTCCCTGCCCACAGACCTCATCAGGGTCGTGGGGGAAAGGACTATCTTATTAGCTGGTGAATAGTTGGTTTTCTGGATAGTAACCTTTTCATCCAGTGAGACCTGGGCATTTCCTCGGGTGAGACCGTCCATCTGAATGACAGATTTCCCCCGGTCCTCAATGTAGGCAGGCATAACCTTGGCCACCGTCTTTCTCTTGCCCTGAATCTCTACAATATCACCTACCCCAGCATCTATCCTCTTAAGATCCTCAGGATCAATCCTGGCAATGGCTCGGCCAACATCTTTGGTCTTGGCCTCGGCAACCCGCACGGTTAATTTTTTGATGGTCACTGCCGTTATCCTATCCCCTTAGCCTTTCAGCAAGGTTATCTCTAATATCCCATTTCTATAGACGGACTTCATCCCCTCCTCGTTCACTTTGGCAGGAAGTAGGACTTCCTTGGCATACTTCCTGTCTTTATTGGAAGCAGTGAGTCTCAATATGTCTCCTTCCACATCAATCTTGATTTCATCCTCAGAAACCCCGGGCAGCTCGGCAATGATCAAAATGTGGTCTTGCTCATCGAAGACATCAATCATAGGCTCCCTCACCTCTTCCACCACCGGTCCCTTTGGGGTTTCCTTGAGATTGCCAAAGGTATCTATTATCGGCTTGCCTCCGCCCATCGTTCTCACGCTGAAGCCATAGACGCCCTTGGCTTGTCTAGGCAATCCCCTAATTTCACCCGCCTTCTTAATCTCCTCGGTCTCCTCTCCTAGCTTCGAAGCGAGGTCAATCAGGTCGCCAATCCCTTTAAAAAGCCCGCCAAATGTTATCTTGCCAACGCCAAAATCAACGTCAAATTCCTTTTCTTCCTTTTTCTCTGCCATCCTATCACCTCCTAAAGTTATTCTATCGTGAGCCTGACAAAGTTGTACGGTGGTGCTGGACCAACATAGGTCAACTTCATCCTCTGTCCATATTTTTCACCTAATTCATCCACCCGAGCATCAAATTCTTTTTCTCGTCCCCGATCCACCAGAAAAGCAGCATTGATTATCATTTCATCGCCACGGGTTTCAGCTAAGGCGAAATCATAAGCCACCCTTTTTAGCTGGCGAACTAACTCCTCCCCTTCTTTGTCTTTCTTATCTTTTAAGGCAGCTGCTATCATTTCCCCTAGTCTTATCTTCTTCTCAAGAATCTGTCCCTGTGGCTTGGAAGCTATCTTCTCTCTAAGTTTCCTGACCCTTTCATTTCCATCCGCAATCTCCTGGAAAATGACCTTCATGTCCTTCCAGTAGGCCTTTACCCCAAGCTCTATTTTGTTATCCATATCCCTAAGCAAGCCTTTAAGCATGGTATAGTTCTTCCGCAGGAAGCTGCGCACTTCCTCAGCGCTTGCGGCCACAGTAAAAGCTCTCATCGGCAAAGCAGTATAATCCTCCATTACCTTCTCAAGCACCTTTTCATGAGCAAGGAAATTCTCTTTGCTCACCTCGTACTTTGTCACGGGGAAGTTGCTGATAACAGCGCTGATGGCTTCATAGCCAACGCTTGACACGATGTCGCCTCGGCCGCCAGCTCCCATAGGGCCGAACGTCCTCCCCTCATCAGCCCCAATCACACAGTAGATGTATTTACCCTCTTCTGCCATCTTGTCCTACTTCCTACTACCTACTCTCTACTGCCGCCTTCCCCTCGGCTGCAATTCTCAGCTTTCCCCAGCTAAGCACATCTATGGAACCCGCTCTGTCTAAGTAGTTGCATAGCAGGCGAAAACAGTCGAATCCCTGAGAGGAGCAAAGTTCATGTGATATCACCGGCAGCGTTGTCTTCACAGGTTCGCCTCCTATTATCTTCAAGGTCTCTCGCTCACGACCACTTGGCATTTTCCCGCTTCCCGTGCCTTCCAGACCGTTAAGTACCTTCCCGGCGGTAAGACCTCATATTCAGCTTGCTGCCTACTTGGATACTGTAGATACCCAACAGCTCATTCCAGCCTTTGCGACGCATATAGGGACTCTTCCCCAGCGCCTCGACACACACATTCCAGCCATTGCCAACTTTGGTGATAAGGAATCCTACCCCACCAAAATCCCATCTTTCCTTCTTTGCCTGATTGAATTTCCCTTCATGAGACAAGAGCTGGCAGAAGCTCTCCAACATCTCCTTTTCTCTGTGAAGCTTCCTTCTTTCCTCCTCCCTTCTCTCCTGCCAAATCTTCGCCTCTCGCTCCAGGGCGAAAGCACGGGGGTCGGGCAACTTTCTACCCAATGCCCTTGCCCACTCTGTAGCCATTAGCTTTCGAGCAAATACCCATATCGATGCAGCACTAAGATTCCTCTTCATCTCTGGCGAGACTTCTTTATAGCTTACCTCGGCAATAGGATACTGAATCCAGCCAGTCGCCTCCTGCTCTCGATGGTCAGTGTCTTTCACTTTGACATAGCCTTCCAGCCCTATCTGGATGAAATCTACCCCCAGAGCACCTATTCTCCTCTCTGCCTCTAGCCCGAGTTCTTCCTGGGTTCTCTCCTCCTTTTGCTTCGGCAAGTCACGGCCAGCTTCCTCTAAAGCTACAACCCGGCGATCTTTCATCTTCTTCTTTCCTGAAATCCTTGCCTTTTCCCAGGCTACTGCTAAGGCGGTTGTCTCTCTCCCCTTAGCAGCAGCCGTCTTCAAAACCTCCAGTTCAGTACCGCTTGGCATTTCTACTTCCCTCTACGGTGGTTCACCTGCTAATTCTGGCTACGCGGTCAGTAATCCACGGTCACGGTTTGCCATTTCCTAGCTGGCTTTCCCCGCTTTATTTTGGGGGGTTGCTCTCCGCTCGCCTCCATCTCCAGTTCCTCAATGTTCTTCTTTGCCTTCCATATCTCATCGGATATATCGCCAAGCTGTTGTTGATTTCGCTCCATTTTCTTTTCCAGTTGCTGCCGCTCCTTGTTCAGCCTTATTTGCTTCTTATGCAGGATCAGTAGATCCACATAGCTACTTTCTTTTGACTTGGGAGCACAGCGAAGCCTTCCACCCCTAGCGGATGGAATGTCGTCAGCGCCTCTTGATAAATCAGTTATGCTCTTCATCCCTTTATCACCTTTTCAAAAACCTAGGCCAAGAACTACCGATAGCTCCCTCTCTTGGAGAGCGAAACAGTTTTCGCCCTATCGGGTCCCGTTGCTTTGATTTCCACAAGCTGTCCCGGCCTCAGAGCCGCTGCCAAACGAATATTATTGGGTATCTTCACCTTCCCATCATCATCTACCTTGGCAAAACCACGCATTAAAGCCATGTCAAACACCCCCTTCAGCAATATTTGTTGATTAGCTCTTCTACCAGTGCTGCGACCTTCGCCTGATTTGTCCTGCCACCAACCCGGCTTGTCTCTGAGGATAGGATATCATGGCAAGTCTCCTGGAGGATCTTGTTGTTCGCTCTCACCAAGCCATCCCTTATCTTCAGCGTCCTGGCAATCATTATGCAGCCTCGAATGGTGGGAGCGAACTCACACAGCCCTGACTCCCTCAACTCCCGGACAACGTTCACTATCTTCTCAGCATCTTCAGCAGGCAGATCAGATTTGACTCTGGTAATGGCAACCTCGGTATCCTCATCGAAATAGTCAAGATCCATGGTGACCATCCTGTCTCTTAGCGCATCCTGGCTGCGATGGACTCCGGCATACTCTTCCGGGTTGCTCGTGAAGATGGCGGTGAAGTCAGGGTCAACTCTTAAATAATCCATCCCCTCTCGAGCTGCCGGTAAATCCACCATCTTCTCCTGGAGGATCGACAAGAGGACGTTGTTCGCCTCGGGGCGGGCACGCGTGAATTCATCATAAATGAGGGTTAAGCCATACCTGCAGGCTACCGTGAGACGGTTATCTACCCACTTTCGCGACATGTCCTCGTCGGTCTTCAACACAGAGTGGATGAAATTATCAACCCTCCTCTGCATCCGGTAGCCGTATTCCCCCCCTATGAGGTCAGAGCTGCAGAATTCCTCATCCCCGTGGATCATCACCACAGGCCGTCCGATGATATTGGCTACGTGCATGGCGAGCGTTGTCTTGCCCGTGCCCGTTGCTCCACGAAAGTGAATGGGAAATCCAGCTTTGATGTAGGCCAGGGCCCTCTCGGTTATATCTTTGATGTATTCTGTCTCAACAAAATCAGGCAGAGCCCTCGGCTCTAAGACAGTGCTCATTTCTTCTCTTGCTGCTACTCCCACTTTACGTTACCCTCCTTTCTTTCTCCCTAGCTGTAGATAGCGAAGTTAATAGGTCTCTTTCCTCCACCTTGTTATCACCCATCAAGTTCTTGAGTATTCCTGCCATCTGGATGTGGGCCACTCCGAACTCTCGTCCCAGCTCGACCATTCTGGTTCCATCAGGGTGGTCCGCAAGGTATTCAAACACTCAGCGTTGAAGCTCAGCGACCTCCGGCGTCACCTCGGCTGGTTCAGCTCTGGCTACGGCTTTTTCAGTCACCTCTTCAACTGTGTCGGCTTTAGCCTCCGGTTTCTTGACAACCTCTTCTTCCGCAACCGAGGCTGAAGCCTTCTTGCCACCACTGATGCCCTCAATGGTTGACACGAGGCTCTGCCAGGCACTGGCTGCCTCCTTCCTCTCCTCCCTGAAGTCATCCAGGAGGTCAGTTACTGCGCCCACTCTTTCTTTTATCTCAATTTGCGCTTGCCTCACCCTGTCGCCTTCGCTTTTGTCCAGTTCGCCTTTAAACTTGGCTAGGTCAACTCTAGACTCAGCTAGGTCAGCCTTAAGCCTGGCGCTCATCTCAGCATGAGCCTTATCAAAGTCCTTAAATAACCTGGCAAGCTCATCCACCTTTTGTCTAATCTCGGCTTGTCTCTTTTCGAGTCTTTCGGTCTCTCTCTCATCTCTTTCGGTTTCTCCCTCATCTAGTTCAGCTTTGAACTCGGCTAAGTCAGCCTTAAGCGTCGCCAGATCAGCCTTAAGCTTGGCGCTCATCTCGGCATGAGGCTTATCAAAGTCCTTAAGTAACCTGGTAACCTCATCCACCCTTTGTTTAACCTCGGCTTGCCGCTTCTCAAGTCTTTCGGTCTCTCTCTCGTCTCTTTCGGTTTCTCCCTTATCTAGTTCAGCTTTAAACTTGGCTAGGTCAGCCTTAAGCATCGCTAGGTCAGCCTTAAGCTTGGCGCTCATCTCGGCATGAGCCTTACCAAAGTCGTTAAGGAGATTGCTTACCTCATCCACCCTCTCTTTATGAAATTCCTCGAGCATCCTTTTGGTATCAGTAGCTATCTCCCCTAAAACCTTGACTCTGGTTTCGTATGTAGCGGCTATCGCTTGTGTAAGACCTATAGAATCACTAGCCCTTGACATTCTTTGTTACCTCCTTCAACAGACTACTCATCCGCCTACTACTTTGTAGGGTTGACCTTGGCTCAACCAGCTCCTGAAATCTGCCAGGCCTAAACTCGCTGTGCTAGTTACGATTTTGCCTGCCTCGCCAACAAGCTGCTCATGCTCCTTTTGGAACGAGCGGATCGCCTCGCTTATCTCTCTTGCTGCCTCCGCCTGTCGGCACTGGATATTGCTTATTGTCGTCCTAGTATTGCCTACCCTATCGACGTCAACCCCTTCGAGCAGTGCTTTTAGCTGAGACGGCAACTCCCGCTGCTGGTTGAGGAAAGCGTCTATCTTTCTCCTTATTTCCTCCTCCCGTTTCTCCTGATATAGATTGAAACCCATCATCATCGTGTCAAAGTCTTTCTTCCTCAAGGAGGCATCCCTGGCCAGAGACTCCCTGAGCCTCTTGTTTACCTCCGCACGGTCTTTCTTGACGGTCTGCACTATCCCATGGGCGCCATCGACTATTGCTCCTATCGTCGACACCTGTGACTCGTAGGATAGAATAAGCCGCTCAACTGTTTTCCTCAATTCCTCGGTGGTCATATTCGTAATCTCCATTTCGCCAACCTCTACAGAAGTGGGGTTAGGGTATGGTAAGGCATGCTTTGCCAAGGATGCCTCAGCATACTCCCCCTCTATGGTAGGGACTGCACTCATGCCGCTGCAGTCGCGGTGAGACCAACCGCCTCGGCGTACTTGAGGAAGGTCTCCACAGAAGCAACCACTACCCTGGCCTCAATGGTCAACAGCTCGATGCCGACCAGTGAGACCCTTGCCCAGGCATCAACAACGATGCCTTTGTCCAGTATGCGGTCTACGACCTCTGCTATACTGGACGAAGCCATGGACTTCTCTACCGCCATTCTTCAGCACCTCCTTTCTTTACAGATTCGGATTTAAAGAGCCATTCCCTGATAGGCATAGCCCACCTCTCAAGGAAGTCTCTGAAATCCTCCCTATCAACACGGTAGTGACCGCTGGGAAGTCTAAATGCCTGCAGTTTGCCATCCTTAATCCACCTAAGCACTGTGCTCTTACTTACCTGGCAGTACTCAGCAACAACCCTTGGTGCTAGCGAAATTTGATGTTCAGGACAATCCCCATTCGCCAAATCGACTCTTGTAGACCCTTTGCTAAACATCGCTGAACTGCACACTTGCTTTCGTTTGACACACAACACACCATTATTGTGCAGCAGGAATTACTGAAAAGGTATCGGAATTTGTCCCATTCCTTGGTAGGAATTTACCTTGAGAATTCGTCGGCGTTTTCCTACATCCATGTTGTACGCTAGCGCAGAGGCTCGCTTGCGCGTCCAGGGCCGAGATAAGATTCCGGACCGCCCATAACCTAGGCCGTGAGGCTGAAAGCCAGTTTGAAGGCTTTGCCTATTGATTCGCCACTTTGACGCGGGGCAGCAATAGGCGAAATGATTTCTGGGATGATTCATGTCTGGCTATGTGATACAGCGTAGTCTCTCGAGGGAGAGTAGTGAATCTGATAGCATTTCTACGGCAGAACAAAGTTGAATTTGAATTTCTGGAGAAAGAGTCTACCCATCATGCCGCTGAAGCATCCACAGCCAGTGGTATACCTTCAGACAGAATTGTAAAAACTCTTGTTTTTGTTGACCAAGATTCAAAGCCGTTAGTAGCTATTGTTAGAGCTGATTGCAGTGTGAGCAGGCACAAGCTTGAATCATGCTCCGGCTCAAAGTCGGTAAAGATTGCTTCGGATGAAATTGCAGAAAAGGCTACCGGCTATCCCACCGGGGGCATACCTCCCGTAGGACACAGAAAAAAGCTACCCGTATATCTGGATAGACAAGTTTTGAATAACGATTACGTGTGGTGTGGTGGTGGAACCAGGACAAGGTTAGTTAAGCTGAAGATGCAGGATATCGTAAGCTTAGTTGCCCCACAGATATGTGATATAGCAACGTGATAGTATCAACCTTCGTTTCGGAATAGCTACTGATCGCCTATACTCAAACTCCCGCGTCAGTCTTCACAGATCCTCAAACACTTGTGGAGCCTTTTCCTTCATTATGGCTCGTATCTCATTGGCTACCGCCCTTATCTCAGGAAGTGCCCGCTTGGATGTCCGCAGTTTGATAATATGTCGGAGCTCCCGAAAATTCCAGGTACAGACTATCTCAGTCTCACAGGCATTGGGCAGGACGTAGCGGGCAATCTCTGGCTTCACCTCCCCGGCTAGTAATTCGTTATAAGCTTGCCAACAATTTCTCATCACCAGCTCAAATCTCTGATGAGCCTGTTGGTCACTGCTGATTTCAGGGGGCTCGATATATCTTGGCTCGATTTCCTTCACATATCGCTGGCTTCTCTGACTGTAGCTGGCCAGTCTATGCCTGACAAGCTCATGAGTCAGGACGCGGCTAGCACGGACGTAAAAGGTGGCACAAGCATGTTCAATCATGGACTCATGCCCTACCTCTATCCACTTCTGAATCCGGTCAGGCACGGTGCCTGTTTTTTGTTGAGTATTCCAACACAGCCTTCCTGCTGTTTCTATCAACCTTTCAGCCTCAGGAGTGATAGCAAGCAGCTTCACCTCTACATCATACCTGTCCACCATCATTCAGCTCCTATAGCGACAGCCCAGAAGCGCAATCTGGCATTTCAACTATTAGCCTGTTACGGAGTATGAACATCATACTAGGAGTTCTCTCTGGTTTCAACGCCTTCTGGGCATTCTTCCTTCACAAACAGCCCACGCCTCATAACGAACTCAATGGCAGAATAGGACTTACCCTATTATGCCCAAGAATACGCCACCAGCGATGGCAGCGCCAATAGCCCCAGCTACGTTAGGCCCCATAGCATGCATCAACAGGAAATTCCTTGGATTCTCCTTCTGTCCCATCACCTGGACTACCCTCGCTGACATAGGCACTGCTGATACTCCGGCAGCACCTATCATAGGATTTATCTTCTCCTTCGAGAATAGATTCATGATTTTGGCCAGCACCACGCCAGCCGCAGCAGCGGTAGCGAAGGCTACCACTCCCAATACTAGGATTAACAAAGTTTTAGGCTGAAGGAAGTTCTCTGCCGGCATTGTCGCCCCTATGGATAGAGTCAAGAATATAGTCAACATATCAACAAGAGTTGTTTGGGCAGTGTTGCTGAGTCTATCAGTAACACCACATTCCCTAAATAGGTTTCCAACCATGAAGCAACCCATAAGGGGAGCAGAAAAGGGGACAATCAATATGACCACGATAGTGGTGATTATAGGAAATAATATCCTTTCCAACCTCGACACCTCTCTTAGCTGGGGCTTCATATAAATGGCTCTCTCCTTCTTTGTAGTGAGGAGTCTTATTACCGGTGGAAGGATAATAGGCACAAGCGCCATGTAGGAGTAGCAAGCCACGGCAGTAGCACCTATAATTTGAGGTGCAAGTATAGAGGTAACGTAAATGGTCGTTGGTCCCTCGGCGCCACCAATTATCCCAATGGAGCATGCCTCAGGGAGGGTGAACCCGAAAAGTAATGCCATAAAAAAGGCGAAGTAGACCCCGAATTGCGCCGCAGCACCGAGGAGCAGAGTTTTTGGGTTGGCCAGCATGGGGCCAAAGTCGGTCAATGCCCCTAAACAAAGAAACATAAGAGGCGGAAGCACCTGCCACATGATGCCAAATTTAAATATCCTGGACAGCAATCCTATCGGTTCAGTCGGCACCTTTGATTGGTCAGTTTGCTGCATGGTTATGATCGAAGCGATTACGTCTCCAGCTTCCACATGCTGATCAGGCGACACCTTAATCTCAGCAATCCTGCCGAAAACGGGAGTCAACACCTCGCCAGAGTCCAATAGACAGATAGTATCCCCCTCTTTGAACTTATCCCCTTCGTCCATCTGCACTTCAAGCACATTGCCTGCTGCGGTAGCTCTTACCTCTAGTTGATAGTCCATCATGCCACCAAGAGGCAAGTTAACCAGTAGAATGCCAAATCCTATGGGAATCAATAAAAGAGGCTCCATTTTTCTGGCAATCGCCAAATAAATGAAGAGTCCCCCGATGACAAGCATCAGAGCGTTGCCCCAGTAGAATTGTTGGAACCCGCTTTCTAATAGACCAAACAAGTTTCCCCCCTCAATGGTCGTAAACCTCGTTTAGAGATATTGCTAGCCTCAGTGGCGTTTCTTTTCCTCAGTGTTCAAGCTTCCTTTGCTGAATCTATTCACTGCTAGATAAGTTAACCATACCAACAAGGCTAACACCGCCAAGATGAGGAACACCATACCAAAGCCACCACTAGCAATTCTGACCGCTAAATTCCAATCTACCATCTTAATACTGAATCTGGCGAGATTCCCTTTCTTGCCACAGCAGAGCTACCGCGCGCTTGATAACCTGATAGCTGAAGCCACGATAACCGAGGTAGTTTGACAGATGCCGGCAGAAGTCAGGGTAACCCAGATGAGCTAGCATCTGCATCCGGCTACAACCTAGCTTATAAGCGTTACTGTCATCATCTATGTCCTCGGTCACCTGTTCCACAATCTCTTGAGTCACCTTCTTGTCCTTCAATTCCCTGGCTATTAACCTTTTGCTCTTGGGCTTGAAGGCTAAGCGATTATTCTTCCAGAATGCAGCGAAGGCATAATCATCTATTAGCTCTTGCTCCTTTAGTTTGGTGATTGTTCCTTCTACCGCTTCACTATCAAAACCGCGCTGATGAAGTCGCTGCCTCATTTCCCCCTCACTGCGTGGCCGGTAACTGAGATAGCGGTAAGCTGCATCGAGGCAATGTTGAAAAGCGCTGTCATTTACCAACTGGCGGTTTCCCGTTTGAACCTCATTCCTCTTGAGAAGGAGCCTCGACAGCCCGTCCGTGAGGGATACTGGGGATAGCTGGGGAAGTTTTGATTTCACTCTGTAGCTGCGAAGCAAGCTCAGGGTGCTGTCTCAGGTAGTCCTTAGCATTCTCTCTTCCTTGCCCTAGCTTCGCTTCCCCATAAGCAAGGAATGCGCCAGTCTTCTTCACTACGCCTGTTGCTACGCCGAGGTCAATCAAGTCTCCTTCCTTGCTTATGCCATGATTGAACATTATGTCGAATTCAGTAGCGCGAAAAGGCGGAGCTACCTTATTCTTGACCACTCTAGCTCTAACCCTTGCGCCTATTATCTCTGAGCCTCGCTTAATGGAGTCACCCCGCCTTAAATCTATCCTGACTGAGCTATAGAATTTGAGCGCTCTTCCTCCAGGAGTAACCTCCGGGTTGCCAAAAATGATGCCCACCTTCTCTCGCAGTTGGTTAATAAAGATAACCGCTGTTCTCGACTTGCTAATAGCAGCGGTCAGTTTCCTCAGTGCCTGCGACATTAGCCGAGCCTGCAAGCCAACATGAGCATCGCCCATTTCACCTTCTATCTCTGCCTTGGGCACTAAGGCGGCTACGCTATCAATGACTACCACATCCACGGCACCACTTCTTACCAGAGTCTCAGTTATTTCTAAAGCTTGCTCACCGGTATCGGGTTGAGAGACAAGTAGGTCATCCAAGTTGACACCACAATTAGCAGCGTACAGAGGATCAAAAGCATGCTCAGCATCAATGTAGGCGGCGATGCCACCAGCTTCCTGTGCTTCGGCGATTATGTGCTGGGCCACTGTAGTCTTGCCAGAAGCCTCCGAGCCAAAGATCTCGGTAACTCGCCCTCGCGGTATGCCACCTACTCCTAAAGCCAAATCTAAACTTAGAGAACCAGTAGAAATAGCGTCCGCAGAAACCTTGGCTGAGGTTTCACCCAACCTCATGACTGAGCCCCTGCCGAATTGCCTCTCAATCTGCTCAATGGCTAGTTCTACTGCTTTTTCCCTCTCTGTGGCCATCTTCGACATGTTAACATAGTCCCCGCTCTAACTCAACGAGAAATTTGACTTAGTCTTCTATGTTTCCTGTAAATAACCGGCACTGCCCAGGCAACTCCGCCCAGAATCAAGGCCTCCGCGGCTATGACTCCCCCACCCAAGAAGGCAGTGTCCTGCCAAAATTGCTCAGGAAACAGCCTCGGAAGATAACCCGAACTCACCCACCAAGGATTGTCAAAGGCGAGATAATGGAACTGAAAGAACAGTCGCTCGAAGTCAATAAGAACAGAGGCTACGCCCAATACCGCTATAAGAGCTAAAGTAAGGGCACATCCCCACCTTATCCCCTTAGCCAAATCTTGCCAGCGGCCCTTCCTCCACAACAGAAAGAGCAAGCTATAGATAACGATGTAAGCAAGGCTTGCTAACTGAACTCGATGGGCAAATTGAAATAGCCGCCTGACATCAGCGAGATGGGTAAGCTCGCGGTTCTGGTCATCTTCCTGAAACAGCGGATTCTCTTCCCCACCCTCAATAACTACCATCACTTGAGGTGTCTCTACCCTAGAACTGAAGTAGTCAACGAGCCTTTTCGCCACATTGTCTAACTGCTCCCTGTCTATCCCTGTATCTTCGCTTACACCATATCTATCGAAGCCATACTCGTAGAGACGAGTGCTGTTCACGCCCAGCCAAACAGTGCTGGTAAGAAACAGAAGGGGGAGACAAATTACAAATAGCCAGTAGGCAATAGTTCTAACAAATCTCAACTTTTTCTCTCCTCAATTCTCTGAGCCATGGAGGGCAGTGCCGGAAATCCCGTGGTATAATTTTGGAAATGCCACAGAAATTCACTCATCTCCACGTTCATACCGAGTACAGCTTGCTTGATGGCATGTGCCGCATTCCCCAGCTTCTTGCCAGGACCAAAGAATTGGGCATGGACAGCCTCGCTATCACCGACCACGGTGCTATGCATGGCGTTATCGATTTCTATCTGGCAGCCAAAGAAGCAGGAATAAAACCAATCATTGGCTGTGAAGTCTATGTGGCACAAACAGACTGCCAAAGCCGGGACCCTACCTATAGAGACCCATACCATCTTACCCTACTCGCCAAGGATAAAAAAGGATACCAGAATCTAATCCAATTGGTCACTAAAAGCCACCTTGAGGGATTTTACTATAAGCCCAGAGTAGATAAGAAACTTCTGGCCCGTCACCATGATGGGATCATCGCTCTTTCTGGCTGTCCTCGTGGAGAGATAGCTCGGCTTGTCCTGGAAGGGCAGATTGATCAGGCTGGTGAAGCAGCCTTGTGGTATAAAGAAGTCTTCGGTGATTACTATCTGGAGATTCAAAGACACCCCATGCCTGAGTTGGAGCAGATTAATCGGGAGCTTGTTTCCCTGTCTACCAAACTTGGTATACCGCCAGTAGCTACTTTTGATGTCCACTATGTCAACAAAGAAGATGCTGCGACTCACGAACTTCTGCTGTGCATCCAAACCAATGCCTCAATACACGATGAGAAAAGATTGAAGATGGCCGGTGATTATTTTTACCTTAGAAGCCCGATGGAAGCCAATGAGCTATTTAGTGATTTACCCCAAGCCATAGAAAACACTGAGCGTATTGCCGATATGTGCCAGTTGGAATTGGATTTTACCAAGCTTCATCTGCCACAAGTGGCATTGCCCCAAGGCAAAACTGCTGACGATTTCTTGTCTGAGCTTTGCTGGCAGGGGCTGGAAAAGCATTATCCCGAGCCAACACCCGAAGTCAAAGAACGTCTCAGCTACGAGCTTGATGTCATTAGGAAAACAAATTTTGCCCATTACTTCCTCGTCGTCTGGGATATCATCTCCTTCGCTAGAAAGAGAGACATCTATTTTGGCGTTCGGGGCAGCGCCGCTGCCAGCTTGGCTCTTCATTGCCTAGGCATCACTGACATCGATCCGCTAGCCTATGGGCTTGTTTTTGAGCGTTTCCTCAATATAGAGCGCCGCGAAATGCCTGATATCGACCTTGATTTCCAAGACGACCGCCGTGACGAAGTCTTATCCTACGTCAACCAGAAGTATGACACTAACCACGTAGCTCAAATAATCACCTTCGGCACGTTAGGCGCCAGGGCAGCGTTAAGAGACACTGGCAGAGCTTTGGGCATGCCTTATGGCCAAGTTGATAGAGTAGTCCGGCTCATCCCCTCAGAGTTGACCATAACCCTCGACAGAGCTCTAGAAGAGAGCAGTGAACTTAACAACATTTACTGTCAGGATGAGCAAGTGCGCCATTTGATTGATTCAGCCAGGAAGCTGGAAGGCCGCATCAGACACGCTAGCACCCATGCTGCCGGCGTTGTCATATCACGAGATCCCCTAACAGACTACGTACCCCTACAGTCGGTAGGCAAAGGGAATCAGCACGCTGTCATGACCCAATTCCACATGGAGAACATAGCTCGCCTAGGCTTGCTCAAAATGGATTTTCTTGGCCTGTCCAACTTAACCATTCTGGATAAAGCTGCCAAGACCGTGAAGGAAAATCGAGGGACTTCCATAGATTTACAGCATATCCCCATCGATGATGCTAAGGCATTCCAGTTGCTTGCCTCTGGAGAGACTAAAGGTATATTCCAACTCGAAGGCAGTGGCATGCGCCGCTATCTGGAGGGACTTAAGCCCACCAATTTCGGCGATATTGCCGCTATGGTAGCTCTCTATCGTCCAGGACCAATGGAGCAGATTAGTACTTTCATAAAAGCCAAACAAGGGCTCACTCCAGTTCATTATCCCCACCCTGCCTTAAAAGAAATTCTGGAGGAAACCTACGGAGTCATTGTCTATCAAGAGCAGGTGATGTTCATTGCCCAATCCCTAGCTGGTTACAGCTTAGGACAAGCTGACATCTTCCGTAAAGCCATGGGTAAGAAGATACCAAAAGTTATGAAGAAGGAGGAGAAGACCTTTATTGCCGGAGCTAGCAGAAAAGGCATATCGACAGAATTGGCTAAAGAAGTATTTGCCCTAATCGAGCCCTTTGCTGGCTATGCCTTTAACAAAGCTCATAGCGTAAGCTATGCGCTTATTGCCTATCGCTGTGCCTATCTCAAGGCAAACTATCCCACCGAATATATGACTGCCTATCTGAACACTTACTGGGATGACATGGAGAAGGTTTGCTCAGCTGTAGCTGAATGCCGACGCCTGGGCATTCAGGTGCTTCCTCCTGATATTAATAGAAGTCAGGCTGACTTTGCCATTGAAGAGAGCGAAGGTAACGGAGCAATCCGTTTTGGACTGGCCGCTATCAAGAATGTCGGCCGTTCACCTATTGAGTCTATCCTGTCTGCCCGTCGCAGAGAGGGTACTTTCAAGTCAGTAGAAGACTTCTGCCATCGAGTTGATTTGCGCAACATCAATAAGAAGGTACTGGAAAGCCTGATCAAATCTGGTGCCTTCGATACCATGAGCAGCCGAGGAAGGCTTCTTGAATCCATTGATAACATCATCTCCCTGGGTCAAATGGAGCAACGAATGAGGGAATCAGGACAAGCTGGCATGTTTGATTTATGGGCTCAAACCTCTCCCGCATTTGTTCCTGAGCAGGATGTAAAGCAGGATGAAGATGTATCTATTAAGGAAAAACTGGATTGGGAGAGAGAGCTATTGGGCGTTCGTTTCTCACAACATCCACTTGATTCTCTAACTCCTGAGCTATCTGCCCACTACAAATCCAAGGGATTCGCTTCCTGTGGTGAAATCAGCACCGATATGGCTAATGAAACAGTAGTAGTCGCCGGGATGGTAGCCTCAGCACGCCAAGCCTACACTCGGGATAGACGCCCTTTTATCATCGCAACGATCGAAGACCTGAACGGCAGCATAGAAGTTATCGTATGGCCAAGGCTTCACGAAGATACCAAAGAGCTATGGCAAGAAGGTAATATCCTCGTGGTTAAAGGGTCAGTGAAGATAAGGGACGGAAGGGTACAGTTGAATTGCCAGCAGGCACGACTTTATCAGCAGACTGAACCGGCGCCTGCCACCGGGGCCAGCCAAAGCCCTGAGCAAAGCGAAGGGGCAGCCAAGCAAGCTCTCGCCCCAAGCCGACATCGCCTCACAATAAACATCAAGCAAACAGAGGAAATAGAAAAAGATGTTGAACGCCTTCGCCAAGTCATCGACATCCTAAAGAATTATCCCGGGCAGGATGCAGTTTCTCTTGCTATTAATACCGGGGAGGAAATCGCTAACCTTGAGATACCTAAGACAACTATAAGCTACTGCCCTGAACTAGCCACTGAATTGAGCAGGGTATTGGGCGAAGGCAATTTGAGACTGGAGCAACAGCTCATTTAGCTTTGGCCTCGATTTCCAACAAGCACCGTTTCCAGTCCTGGCCACCGCTAAACCCGCCAAGACTACCATCACTGCAAATCACCCGATGGCACGGAATTATTATGGGCAGAGGATTCTTGGCCAAAGCCTGTCCTACAGCCCTGGCGGCCTTAGGCATACTCAGCTTGCGCGCTATCCAGGCATAAGTCCTCGTTTCACCATAAGGGATAGATTGATCTACTTTCCACACACTTCTCTGCAAAGGACTAGCTTCAGATAAATCCAACCTATCAGAGAAGCTAACCGCCTTGCCGGCCAAATAGTCCCTTATCCTGTCAGGCAAATCACCGAAATAGCCAGCTTCAGCTTCGCTCAGACTCTGGTCGTGCTGTTTCATGGTAGGCTCAAAAAGAAGATGCAGCACTTGTTCGGGCGATGACTGAGGCAAGACAAGCCTCCTAAGCCCTCTCGGTGAATCTAGGACTCCCATCCACCCAAGCGGGCTATTAAAGATCAAGTAATTCAATTTCATCTCCTAACAATCCCTTCCAGCGATGAAAAAACACTATAAGAGCTTGCCTCCCACTCCACTTATCATCTCTAGCGACTCGAAATCACTCCAGCTCTGGCTCAATTAAGCCGTAATTGCCATCTTTGCGACGGTATAGCAGATTGGATCGGCCAGTCTCAGCATTGGTAAAAAGAAAAAAGTCGTGCCCAATAAGTTCCATCTGGTTTACTGCCTCATCCACAGACATAGGTTTGAACAGGAAATGTTTGGTTTTTACTACCCTCTTCGGTGCTTCATCTTCCTCTGTCTCTTCCATTACTGCTTTGCGGGCGAGGGAAACGCCTTTGCCCCTGTCATATAACCTGCCTTTGTATCGCTCAATTCGACTGGTTAGCGCATCCACCACTTTGTCAATGGCTGTGCGAATATCTGCAGCTCTCTCCTGGGCTCTAATTAGGACTCCCTTGCTATCAAGCGTCACCTGAACGGCAAATCGTTGCTCAGGCAACTTTGCGTCCTCATGGGAAATCTCCAGCTTGCCTTCGCTAATGGAGGGCAGATAACGGTCCAGTTTGCCCACCCTCTTCTCAGCATAGTTTTCGATTGTTTCAGAAAGCACCAAATCATTTTTGAGAATAATCTGAAGCTTCATATCCCCCCCCTTTCTGGATTTCTCTGGCTAAGGTCAAGCCCCACACTGTAATAGCGCCCTTATTCTTAAGAGCCAAAGCACAGGACTCCAACGTAGCTCCAGAAGTGCATACGTCGTCAACAAGGATAATCTGCTTGCCACTTACCTTTTCATCCTGACATATGAAGGCACTGGCCACATTCTTTCTCCGCTCCTCAACATCAGATGCCTTTACTTGCGGTCGTGCCTCTTTAATGCGAATAAGGCCTTCTTGGAGCACAGGCAAATCTGTTAACTTACTCAATTCCTTGGCCAACAGGCCCGATTGGTTGTAGCCCCGCTCTTTTAATCGTCTCGGGTGAAGGGGCACTGGAACAATAGCTTCGCCAGGCAATGGACTTAACTGCAAATAATCAGCCAATAACTCAGCCAAGCAACAAGAAATCGCCTTTAAGTTATGGTACTTTAACTGATGAATAGCCTGTCGCATCACTTCGTCGAAACGAAATACTGAACGAATGCCATCAATTTGGGTTTGTGATTGTGTGCAGCCCGGGCAAATAATATCACTGGCCTGAGGCCTGCCGCACTTTGGGCAAAGCGGTGCCAGCAGCCTCGGCAAATTTCTGCGACAATCAAGACAGAGAAAACCACCCAGTTTCCCACAGCCAAGGCAACGGCGTGGGAAAAAGGAATCGATGGTCAACCCAACAAGCCGACTTAAATCACGCAAACCTATTTACTGGTATGCGCCTTTTCAGCGGGGGCGAGCGCGAAGCTCACCGCTGAGAATCGGCTCGTTCAGATATACCTCACCATTCCTGATTTTGAGATTGTAGCCGCAATCAGGATTGGTGCATACCCAAGCCTTGTAGTGAATTGTTGCTCCCTGACTACCGAAATCGGACAGGGGCACCAAATCTCCTTTACCGCATTTCTGACACTTGGGGAACGAACTGTTGTCCAAGGTTCCACCTCCCAATCCAAAATGATTGTTAATCATACACCAAAGAATGATTTGTTGGCAAGGGAATTTGGGCTAAATCTTCAAGAATTTAGATTTTTTTAGCCTCCAGTCCCACCATAAACAAGCGAGTATAGATAGCCCCGTCAGGCGTTAACTGGCTTCTCATAAGGCTAATAGCCTTAGCATCAACGGGATGGCTGGCTCCAAATTCAGCAGACATCGCCAGCTCACCAAAGTTCCTTCTCTCCATAGGCGATGTTCCTTGCCTGACGCGAGCTAGAGTTAGATGCGGCATGAAGGGACGTTCCTCCTTAGCAAAGTCAAGAGAGGCGAGCTCAGAATCAATGTTTTGTTGTAATCGTAATAGCATATCTATTTCTCCGCCAATGCCAACCCAGAGGACATTTGGTTGCTTCAGGTTAGGAAAAGCCCCCAAACCCGAGAGCTCCAAGTGAAACGGCGGGACATCCCGCGCAGCCTCCTCCATAGCTTTGGTTATCTCAGTCACTTGCTTAAAAGGAATGTTGCCCAAAAACTTCAGAGTCAGATGAATGGCTTCAGGATCTACCCACTTGACAAATCCGTGCTCAGTCCTTTCCAAATCACGCCTCAGCTTAGCCAACTGGCTCTTGACCTCTCCTGGTAACTCAATAGCAATGAAAGACCGAGTTTGCTCAGTGTTTCTTACCAACTTCGCTCCTTTCAATTTTGGATAGCAACCGCTGGGCATTGCCCCCCAAGATTTTGGCCTTGATCTCCTCAGTAAGCCCGAGGGATTGGATTTGGGCTGTTATTCGCTTTTGGGGAATAAGCGGATAATCAGTGCCAAAGAGTATTTTGTCACTGCCAACAATGTTGCTTACCTCTTCAAAGACTTGAGGCCGGTAAAGGAAAGCAGTGGCCGCAGTATCGAAGAAAACATTAGACAAAGCCTTGGCCACTTCGGGCATCAAGCCATAGAAGGGTAAGCCACCTCCCCAATGGGCACAGACCAGCTTCAAATCAGGGAAGTTCAATATAAAGGAATAGAGAACATCAGGGGTGATGCTGCCCTTGCCGCTATATTGGTGTCCTACAGGCTCAGACGAATGGGTTAGGAAAACCAAATTATGCTCCACCACCGCATCAGCCACAGGCTTCATCATTTCTTTATCTGCAAGATTGAATCCTTGCACATCAGACCTCATTTCCCCAATCCCTTCAGCTCCGGCTTTGGCACATCGCTCTAGCTCGACCGTGGCAGCATCTCCAGCCTTGGGTTGAACGCTACAGAAGCCAATAAGTCTGTCAGGGTAGCGTGATACTGAATCCAGAATGTAATCATTGGTTTCTACGCAAAGCTCATGGCTCGCCCAGCCTATATTAAGGACAACCGATAAATCAACTCTAGCCTCATCCATGCTGGCAATTAGCTCCTCGGCGGTTGCCAGTTTGGCTTTCTGCTGTGAGTAAAGTAAAGAGAAACAACGGTCACGCTCTACGTATTCACCACGCCTTTCCTTCACCCAAGGGGGAAATATATGAGTGTGGAAATCTATGACCACCTAGGCATTATACTTAAATTCCTCAACATCCTCAATACAAAACCATGAAGACATTTACAGCCAGCACCGTAGACATATGAGCTATTGCTGGTTTACAATTCAATCTAGAATTCATGCCAAACCACAAAGCATCCTATGAGAGCACCCCGGAAGCCAACATATTTGGCTTCTCTATGGCAGAGCTCAGGGAAATGGCCAGAAGACTGCGGCACCATGTAGTCAGCATGACAGCTACAGCAGGCAGTGGACATCCAGGCGGTTCCCTGTCAGCAGCCGACATCATTACCACTCTTTACTTCAAAGTCATGCGTCATAATCCCAAGAACCCACAGTGGGCGCATCGCGACCGATTCATATTGAGCAAGGGACATGCCGCCCCAGTTTTATATGCTGCTCTAGCCGAAAGTGGCTACTTGCCCGTGCCAGAATTGTCCACCCTGAGAAAGCTAGACAGTCGCCTCCAAGGGCACACCGATAGAAACCTTACCCCAGGAGTGGAGATGTCAGCCGGTTCCTTAGGTATGGGCCTATCCTTTGGCATCGGCGTTGCCTTGGCCGCCAAACTTGATGGCCGCAACTACCGCACTTATGTTCTTCTCAGCGATGGAGAATGCGATGAAGGACAAACTTGGGAGGCGGCTCTGTCGGCTGCGCACTTCAAATTGGATAACTTAACGGCTATTGTCGACTGCAATAAGATACAACTCAGCGGCTGGACCAGAGACATCATGAACCTTGAACCGCTTAATCAGAAATGGCAAGCCTTTGGCTGGCATACCATTGATATAGATGGCCACGACTTCGATCAAATTCTAGCTGCCCTTCAGGAAGCCCGAAACACAACAAACAAGCCTACCGTCGTCATCGCTCATACTGTTAAAGGTAAAGGCGTCAGCTTTATGGAAAACAATGTGAAATTTCACGGCAAGGCACCGACACCGGAAGAAGCTGAAAAAGCGCTAAAGGAGCTGGAGTAAGAATGGCGGTGGAAGTGTCCACTCGTGAGACTTACGGCAAGACCCTGATAGAGCTGGGTAAACGCAATCCAAATATCATTGTCCTCGACGCCGATTTATCGCCCTCAACTATGACCCACTTCTTTGCCCAGGAGTTTCCCCAGCGTTTCTTCGACTGCGGATTAGAGGAGCAGAATATGATAGGCATAGCTGCTGGCCTAGCCGCCTCAGGAAAAACGGTTTTTGCCAGCACCTTCGCTATTTTTGCCTCATGCCGCTGCTTTGACCAATTGCGTATCTGTCTTTCTCAAATGGGGTTGAATGTCAAAATCGTAGCCACCCACGGCGGTATCACTGTTGGTGAAGATGGCACCTCTCATCAAGCCATTGAAGACCTAGCCTTGTACTGCGCTCTTCCTGGCTTTACTGTCATCGTTCCCGCCGATGCTATAGAGGCTGCCCAGGCGGTCAAGGTAGCAGCAGACACCTACGGACCTTTCTATATCCGGCTAAGCCGCCCCAAGACACCCCTTGTCTATCAAGAAAACTATCATTTTGCGTTGGGCAAAGCAATAACTATGAGACAGGGTAGGGATGTCACTATCATTGCTATGGGCATCATGGTAGCCAAGGCCTTGGAGGCATCAGATACATTGGCGAGACAAGAAATAGACTGCCGAGTAGTCAACGTGCCTACTCTTAAGCCCCTGGATGAAGAAGCTATAGTCAAGGCAGCCTCAGAAACGCGAGCCATTGTTGTTGCCGAGGAGCACCTAGCCCACGGTGGTTTGGGCAGCCGCGTTGCTCAAGTAGTAGCCAGACAAAAGCCAGTTTCCATGGAATTTGTGAACTTGAAAGACAAATACGCCCTATCAGGCAAAGCTGACGAGCTACTTCAAAGATATGGCCTGACTGCCAAAGATATTGAGCAGGCAGTGAGGACAGTCACCAAAAGAGCACAAGGCTCTCTGTGAAGATACAAGCAAAGTCTGCGAACCGCCCCTCCCTGTTCACTACCGAATATCCCAATTCTTCTTACACTGAACAATCTGCCTCGATATTAAGCCTTTCCACTCAACGTTTTCCATGCCACCCAAGCCAGAAACGGGTTTCTAGAAAACTTAGTCTCGCACCAATAACGCCCGGTGAGTCCTTTGACGCACCACTCACGAAGCTGCCTCTTGTGAACCCTCTCCGCTTCTGGCATAGAACAGGGGTATGAGAAGCAGAGCTGCCATTGAAGATACCACCATGGCCACCCACATTACCGCCGCTACCTGTAGATGGATTCTCAGCGGCGATAGAAACAGCACGGACAACCCGATAGCCAGGCCAAAGGCGTTGGCCACGATAGGTTTGGAAACGGTAGAGATGGCCAAATCAACGGACTCTCTGCCTTTATGCCCCCGTTCCCGGAAATAGTAGATGCCGGACACGAGATGAATGGAGTAGTCCACCCCCACTCCAATGGTAATGGCAGATAGGATGGCCGTCACAACATTGAGATTGAACTTGGTGATAACCAACATCGCCATGATAGCTGCGATTGTAATGGCTATCGGAATGAGGGCAACCAAGGCCGCACGCAATCTTCTGATAGTCGCTATCAACATGATAAAAACCAGGACAAAAGCCAGACCCAGGCTGCGAATCTGGCTCCGAACCACCAGCTTGTTCATCTCATCAAAAAGCACTGGCATCCCACTTATCACCCTGATGTCAGGATGTTCAGCGACAAACCTATCTAGCAAGTTGATATCTACAGCCTCAAGGTCTTCGGTTTTTATCATCATCCTCAGACCATCGTCGGAAAACCAGGTTTCTAAGTCCTCATCGTCGATCTGACGCAAAATGGCATGCACCACGGCAGGGTTTTCTGGATAGTCATCCTGGCCAGTCATGCTCCTGCTGATGCTGACGACAACATCAAAAAGCGAGACTGCACTCTGTATTCCCGGCAGCCGTTCCAAGTCTCTTTCGGCATCCAGAATATCCTCTGCATAACGACTGTCTCTGAGTGTAAGCAAGCCTCTTTCGGCAGCAATGTCCCCGGTGAGAGGCAGGGCACCACCAAAATACCTTTCAACCTTATCAAAGGTCCGGCTAATTTCCGAATCTTTCTTAAAGAACATCAACTGGTCGGACACAACCTTGAGCTGGGGAATATAGAAGGCGGATACCGCTACGATGATAATGAATAGCACTATCACCCTGGCCTTGTGCCTGGAGCTCTCCAGGACGAATTTGGCTAAACCGCTGCTCGTGGCCTGCGCTGGCACAACTGGAAACTTTGTTCGTGAAAGTACCGCCGGTAAAAAGAAGAGAGACAACAACCCTGCATATCCAACCCCCAGGGAGACGAAGATGCCCATATGGCGCATGGGCGCCACTTCTGACCAGGTCAGGGAAGCAAAGCCCGCCATGGTGGTTATCGTCGTCAGGAACATTGGCATCCCCACCAGACGCAAGGTCTCCACGGTCAGCTTGCGCTGGTCAGAGTAGCGGGAAAGATTATCTATTAGGTGGCTGACATAATGTAGCCCGTCGGCTGAGCCAATCACCACAATAAAAATGGGACTGAGAACAGTAAGCAGATTTAGTTCTTGCCCGCTCCAGAGAATTGTGCCAATAGTCCACAGGGCAGCCAGACCAGCGGGGATCATGGCCCGGATAGCAAGCTTGCGGTTTTTAAGAACCACGAAGAAAATCAGCAATACCACGAAGATGGCACTGGGCGGCAAAATGAGCAATATCCTTACCAGGTAGCCCCAAAGGGTGCTTTTGATTGTCTCGGTGCCGGCCAGGGAAAGGTTCAGAGCTGTTTCGTTTCTGACTATTTCTTTTAGCGACTTCACCACATCTGCGGGCGGAGTGTTCAACTCCATGGTTACGATAAGCGCCCCCTTGCTTTCATCAGAGGAGAGAAGTTGACTTGACAGCAAGTTATCCTGAATAGAATCTTCAAGAAGGTCAGCATGGTAGGCAATGAACTTCTGGTCTACATCAAAGATAGTGCCCTGCACCAGAATCTCCGACGGAATGAAGCTCTGTACCTGATACACGCCATCCATTTCTTCAATACCTTCCTGAAGACGGAAGACTTCCTGAAGATACCGCTCATCAAGAAGGGAGCTGTCTTGCTCAATCAGAACCACGACAGTTTCACCTATTTGATATTTTTCATTCAGCCCGTTGTATTCCTCTATCCTGGGATTTCCCCAAGTGAAAAAATTCAGAAAGTCAGTATCAAGATTGAAGCGGATGAAGGAGATTAGGGCAACAATATTCAGGATGGCTACCACAACGATAATGAGCCTGGATTTATTACAGGCAAAATTGGCAATTCTTTCCATAGCCACTTCTCAACCTCTCCGCAACCCTGGCCGGGGACAAGATAATAGCCCTGTTTTGAATGTTTACTTGCTCTGGCTACGAGTATAGCACACGGGGTTGGGTGAGATATCAATGATGGAGGTGGATTTTGGGCCTGCCATCCTAGCAAAGCAAAACTGACGACGAGTCCTGTAACCATATTCCCTGTTTCGTGATATCATAGGCTAAAAGGGCGTCTGTTTATCCTTGCCGCAAAAGCAAATGAAGGAATACAACTATTGCCCGATTTGCCGAGCGCCTCTTCAAACAGGGATGGTTGAAGGCAGAGAGAGGAAATACTGCCCAAACTGTGATTTCATTAACTATGAAAATCCTTTGCCAGTAGCATTGGCAGTGGCGGTAAAAGACAGAAGGTTCCTATTGATTAAAAGAGGATTACCACCAAGAAGAGGAATGTGGGCTTCTCCCTCAGGTTTTATCGAGATTGGAGAAACGCCAGAAGAAGCCTGTCTAAGAGAGCTAAGGGAAGAAGCTGGAGTATCTGGTGAAATAGTAAAGCTAATCGGAGTAGCTAGACAGGAAGACAAAGAGATTTATGGAGATATGCTAATAGTGAGATATCTGGTCAAGGTAACAGGTGGGGAACTAGCTCCGGGGGACGAAGCAGAGGATGCTAGGTTCTTCAACATAGCTGAACTGCCTGACTATTATGTCAAGCTCTTTAGGGATGTCATCGCAGAGATTCAAAATGGGGAGTTGCTCTGATTTAGTAATTTGAGGAACTCAGCTTCGCTGAGCGTCTTTACCCCCAGTTCTTGAGCCTTGCCCAATTTAGAGCCAGGATCAGCGCCGACGACAAGGTAAGATGTCTTCTTAGTGACATCTGAGCCTGCCTTACCCCCCAAAGTTTCTATCTTTGCCTCTGCCTCTGAGCGGGCGAAGGATTCCAGTTTTCCTGTTAAGACAAATTCTAATCCAGCCAAAGGTAGTTCTTCATGCTTAGCCTCAGCAACTTTCTCTTTCTCCAACCTCACCCCAGCTCTCCTCAGCTTCTCGATTATGCCCTTGTTCCCTTCCTGCCTGAAGAAGGCCACAATGCTATCGGCTATCTTGGGCCCAATTGACGGAAGAGATAAAAGATCTTCATGGCTAGCTTTAGCCAAGTCGTCTATGCTGGCAACGTTCTCCGCCAACAGCTCGGCATACTCCTCACCAACGTGGAGGATTCCCAAGGCAAAAATAACCCGAGCCAAGGGTCTGTTCTTGCCTTCTTCGATAGAATTAAGCACGTTGGAGACGCTTTTATCCGCCATCCTCTCCAAACCTAGAAGTTGTTCCCTGGTAAGATAATATAAATCAGCAACGTCCCTAACCAAACCAGCCTCGAACAAAGCCCGACATAGCTTTTCACCCACGCTATCAATATCCATAGCCCCTCGGCTAGCGAAGTGCTTGATTTGCTCCAGCGCCTGGGATGGACAGGCTGTGTTGGTACACCTGTGCATAGCTTCACCTTCAGGCTTCATTACCTCACTGCCACATACCGGGCAGCGACCGGGCATGTAGAAAATCTTCTCTTCTCCAGTCCGACGACTGACCACAGGGCCAACAATTTCAGGGATGACTTCGCCAGCCCGCTGCACAATAACAGTGTCACCAACCCTGATGTCCTTGCGATGGATATCCTCTTCATTGTGCAGCGCTGCATGGCTGATGACCACGCCACCTACCCGAACCGGCTCCAAAATAGCATAAGGATTTAGGCTTCCTGTCCTTCCCACGTTTATGCCAATGCCGAGGAGACGTGTGGTACCCTGAATAGCCGGGAACTTGTAGGCAATAGCCCACCTTGGCTCGTGAGCTACGTTGCCCAATTCTTGTTGAAAGGCAATAGGATTGACTTTCACCACCATGCCATCAGCCTCATAAGCCCAGCTTTCCCGAATATTCACCCACCGTTGATAGCATTCCTCCACCTCGTCAATAGTATGATATATAGCGATATCAGGGTTTATCTTGAATCCCAAAGACTTAAGCCACTGCATAATCTCCCAGTGACTACCCGGCACTGCCTTTCCTTCTACCGGGCCTAAGCCATAGATGAATATATCCAGGGGCCGCCTGGCAGTAACGCCAGAATCTAGCTGTCTCACTGAGCCAGCAGCAGCGTTCCTCGGATTGGCAAAAAGAGGCAAGCCCTCCTTGGCCCTCCCCTCATTAAGTTGCTTAAAACCAGCCTTGGGAAGGTAGACCTCACCTCTAACCTCAAACCTAGGAGGGGCTTCCTTGGCCACAGAGAGAGGAATACTCCTAATGGTCCTCAAATTCTGAGTAATATCCTCACCTCGGTAGCCATCTCCCCTCGTTGCTCCAGTAACAAGCAAGCCATCAATGTAGGTCAAAGCTACCGCCAGACCATCAATCTTGGGCTCGCAGACAAAATCGAACCCGCGCCCTTCCAACAAATTGCTAGCTCGCCTATGCCAGGCTGCCAGCTCTTCATCGGAAAAGGCGTTAGCTAAGCTCAATAAAGGCTCAGGGTGCTCTACCACTCCAAAGGCTTCTACCGGAGGGGCACCAATCCTTTGTGTTGGGGAATCAGGAGTTACCAGCTCAGGGTGCTCGGCCTCGAGCCGTTTAAGCTCTCGCAGCAGTTCATCATATTCAGCATCACTGATTTCCGGGCTATCCAGCACATAATAACGATAACTATGATGATTAATTGCCGCCCGCAGTTCTTCTATCCTTTGCTTGCCTTTATTTATGTCCTCCATAAAGCTAGCTCCTAGCTATAATTATACCACGCTGAAGTCCCAAACCATTAAACCCATAATACCTGCTATAATCAGTGCAGAAGAACAAGATCATGGGTGAGATAAAATACAATCCAATCGGAGTCATTCATTCGCCGTTCAAAGAACCCAAAGGTACACCCATACAGCCGGCAGGTGCTCAAGGCGTCGCTGGAATGGTCGAGGTATTCCCTGAATATGCTGAAGGCTTAAAAGATGTTGAAGGCTTTTCTCACCTCATTCTGCTATACCACTTCCATTTGTCCAAACCATCGCCCTTGAAGGTGAAGCCGTATATGGACAACGAAATGCACGGCGTCTTCGCCATGCGAGGCCCAAGCAGACCAAACCCGATCGGAATCTCAATAGTGCGCCTCATCAGGGTTCAACAGAACACGCTCTACGTTCAAGATGTGGACATCGTGGACAGGACTCCCCTTTTGGATATCAAACCCTATGTGCCGAAATTCGACATAAGAGAGGCAAAGAGAGTGGGATGGCTTGAGGAAAACGTGCACAAACTTCAAACGGCAAAAGACAATGGGAGGTTCACGATACAATAGGAAATGCCAACCTTACTTCAAAGGAGGATACGAACATGCCAGTGAAACCAGTTGTAATTAGGTTCTTTGCTCCGGTGATCGATGCTACCGTCAATGCCTTATTGAGCGCTATGGACCAGAAAATGAAGCAAGGGATTAGCGATTTCACCATCCTCATCTCTTCACCCGGTGGCTCTGTTATTCATGGTTTGAGTGCCTATAATTATCTGAAAGGTTTGCCGGCGACGATAACTACACACAATTTCGGCAGCGTGGACTCGATAGGCATCGTTTTGTACTGTGCTGGTTCGAGAAGGCTATCGGTGCCTCAAGCAAGATTCCTGCTTCACGGCGTCAATACCCAATTTGCGCAGAAGCAGAGCCTGGAGGAAAAACAGCTAGAGGAAAGACTGAAAGGCCTGAGAATTGATATCGAGAACATCGCCAAGGTAATCGCAGTAAACACCGGCAAAAGCATTGCGGATGTGACCAACGCCATGCTGGAAAGAACGACCTTAAATCCAGACGAAGCACAGTCCTGGGGGCTGGTCCATGAAATCAGGTCACAGCTATTTGAACCAGGAAGCGAGATAGTCTCGATACAATTTCAACAGCAACCGCAGAAACCGTAGCATTGCCCAAGAGCATGGTTGACCAGATACGTCGCTGGTAAGGAGGAAGGTATGGCAAAACACATTCTTGCGGGATTAGCTACCATTCTTGTACTCACATTGTTGGTGATATTCACTACAGTGCCAGTTCTAGCATTTGATGCTCGCAGTGGAACGACAGTCACCGTGGCTAGCGGAGAGGTAGTTGACGACGACCTTTATGTGGCTGCCAACAGCATTATCATTGATGGCACCATTAACGGCGACCTCTGGGCTGCTGGTAACACCATCACCGTCAATGGCCTAGTCACCGGGAGCGTTATGGCTGTTGGCAGGACAGTTGACATCAATGGTGATGTAGGCCATGCTGTGCGAGCAGGAGGCGAGACTATCATCATCAACGGCGATGTTAACGGCGATGCAATGGTTGGTTGTAGCCAAGCGCATATGGCCGGCACAGCTAAAATCGGTGGTGACCTGCTCTTTGGTGCTGCAAATGCCCGCATTGATGGACTCATCGAGGGTGATATCAAAGGCCAAGGAGGCGAAATAGCCATCAGCAACGGAGTAGAAGGAAACATTGCTCTTGAGGTCGAGAGCCTGACAATATCGCCTACAGCAAATATTCAAGGCAACCTGACATATACCAGCGAGCAGGAAGCCAATATTCAGACCGGTGCCCAAATAGCCGGTGCGACCACTCATAAGCTACCTCCCCTAAAGGAAGAGCGAGCCAAAGCCTTTCCCTTTGCCCTTTTCTCCGGCATAGGAGGCAAAGTATTGGGCTTCTTGATGGCTCTGATAGCAGGGCTGGTTATCATTCTCCTTGCTCCAAGACGACTGACATCTATCGCTGAGTCTATACGAAGTAGACCTGGGCCAAGCGCCGGCTGGGGAGCTCTCATCCTGTTTGTTACTCCTATTGCCGCCATAATAGCGTGCATTACCATCATAGGTATACCTGTAGGATTAATCACCTTGGCTCTCTGGGGCATAGCTATGTATCTTGCCCAAATCCCTGTGGGCCTATTTATCGGGCGCTGGATTGTTGCCCACTTCAGAGAGGTGGATGGCAAAGCCATTACGGTCGGAACCCTGGCTTTGGGACTTGTCATCCTCAAGCTGTTAAGGCTAATCCCACATTTGGGCTTTTTCATCGGGCTGGCCGTTATCATCTTTGGCCTGGGAGCAGTAGTCGCCTCAGAAAGGAGGCGGCGAGTTGAGGCAAGAGAGGTAGCTTCAACTTAGTGACAAATGGTGAAAGAAGTGAAATCGGAAAAGAGCACCGAAATGATTCATGGCCTGTCGCCATCAGACTTTGGCGCTGCACTAAGGGTCATAGGTGACGCCGCACAAGGTTACAAAGGCGTAATCCCAGACGACAGATGGAAAGAGCCCTATATGTCAGCCGAGGAGCTAGCAGCGGAAATCAAAGCTGGCGTTAGATTCTTTGGCTGGATAGAAGATGGCCGTTTACTCGGGGTAGCCGGAATCCAGGCTATCAAAGACACCACACTAACCAGACACGCTTATGTACTCACAAAACACCAAAGAAAAGGCATTGGCAGCAGGCTGCTTGAGCACCTGCTGAGTTTGGCCAAGACTGCTGAAATCCTGGTGGGCACCTGGACTGATGCAACGTGGGCTATCCGGTTTTATGAGACACACAGCTTCAACTTGGTATCGCCCGAGGAGAAGGACAGGCTCCTGCGAACATACTGGAACATTCCAGATAGGCAAGTTGAAACCTCGGTGGTGCTAAGGTTTACCAAGTAAGCCGTGATTATCGAGCAGCCTTCTACCACTTGGTGATTTTCCTCAATTGCTTCGCTTGACCCCGGCTGAGGTCTACTTCAGCGCCAGAAGTGAGCTTCATCTTGTGGCTTCCAACAAACCAGGGGATGATTTCCCTAATCTTGCTGAAATTCACAATCGCTGAGCGATGTGCCCTGAAGAACATATTCGGGTTAAGTCGGCTCTCAAGCTCCTCTAGGGTATAGTTGGTGATGTACTTCTCCTCCAGATGAAGACACTGTTAGGACTAAAACAGACATGAATGCCACGACTGCACGCTTTTCCATCTTGAATTATCTAAGCTCTCCTCGATTTCCTTAGCCCTTTGAAAGCGTTCCACCTGGGAACTTTCTTCCCATATTCTCTATAAGCGTCTCCAAATTCCTGCATATTGAATTCATCCTCCTTTGTAGTTCCCATTCGGAAGCAGACTATAGCGATTACACCAAGTATCACGGAAAGAATCGACTGAAAAACCAGGATTAAAGCAGTCGACCAGATAGCCATCCCCAGCCACATAGGGTGCCGAACGATTCCATATATCCCGGTTTGCACTAGCGTAGCAGTGCCATGCGGTGCCAAAGTCTTTGCTTTGCCTTTATGCTTGAGCTCAATCATTGAACCGAAAACCAGAAAGGCTGACGGAATATATAGAATACAGCCAATAATCTGCAACCACGAAATATTGCCCCGCATCCACGCTCCAGCTTCACCCAGAACCAATTCCAGAGTCAAAAGGGTAAAGAAGATACCTAAGCCAGTATGACTATAAACTTCACCACTTATATGTTCCCTCACTGAGAGCAGTATGCATCTTCCATTAATAATCCATACGACAGCGCAAATAGCGACACAAATTATATATCTGTACATCTCCTCCATCCTCCTTAAGTAGACTAGTTTACTGGCTATTCTTCACAGGCAGCCTCAGCATCAATCTTCTCGTACATCATCTTTTCTCCCTTGGGATAGTTGCAATTGCTACAGTGCTACAGAGAACTATCATAAACACCGGGAAAGCTAACATGCAAAACAGGGCTTCCTTTTCCCTCAGAAATAGCCTGACCTCCAGTTCCACTTGACCTACTAGAGTGTCCATTGTCGTCCTCCTTGCACTCCTGGCAAAAACTAGTGACTAATTCTTCTGATACACCACTTCACAATTACTCCAGATGAACGATTTTGACAAAGAAGCATGAACAACAGAAAAGTTATTTTCCGCGATAAATAGGTTCAAGTCATGAATTGTTGTCACGCCGTAGTTATGCTTGAATGACTTTGCAGCTTTAGCTACTAGCCTCGGGTAAACAAGATCCCAGTAGACAAAATAGCCTCCGGGTTTCAAGACCCTTGCTATTTCTTCCAAGGCGTCTAGCCAGTTAGGTATGTGATGCATGACCCCAAACGATAGGACAACATCGAATTCGTTATCCCCAAAGGGTAGATGGGTTGCATCAGCTACGAAGAAATGAGCATTAGGTATATCACCGATACCCTCTCTTGCCAGCTCGATTAGTCCTGGGTCTAGGTCAATCCCAGTCACATTTGAACCATGATTCTGGGCGATGTATTTTGATACCGCACCGCTACCGCATCCCACTTCGAGGAAATCTTGTTTGCCTTCCAGACTTGTGAAGCGCAACAGCTTCTTGGCGCGCTCGGTAACTCGCTTGGCGTGCCGGGGATTACTCATAACCCTTTTTTCAATCTTGCCCAATTTCATTCTTTTCGCCTCCTGAATCTTAAGTTCTTCGCCCTTGCTGAATAGCTCGCCATCTCCCCTTATTCGCGCAACTTCCTTCCCGTCATCTCCAGGAATACATCCTCCAGGGTCGCCTTCCCCACCGAGATGCTTTCCAGATTGAGACCGTTTCCTCCTGAGAGGCGAGTTAGCTCAGTCAGCACACTTGACTTTATCCATTCCCTTGGCGACATCAATGCCACAAACCTTGATGGCGCCGCTATCAGGCTTCCTTAAGCCCTCAATCATCTCCACTGTTGTGGTCTTGCCCGCCCCGTTGGGACCCAGAAGCCCAAATATCTCCCCCTTTTCAATCTCAAAGCTGACCCCGTCCACCGCTACCAGATCGCCATACATCTTGGTTAAACCTTTCACTTCGACCACTGTGTCCATTGTTCCTCCTTTTCGCTACTCGCCCGTTTTTGTCCGCCACCAATGATGCGGGATTGAGTCTTCCAAGGTCAACCATTTTCCGCTCAATTGTAGAAGAATTGGCCTGAACGGCAGTAAGATGACAGTGAATTGCAGGATGATGCAAATAAAACCACTGATTCGCTATACTTGTTAAGAAAGGAGGAACCCAAATGACTCCGCAGAAATCGACTTCCCTGAAAGAGCCACAAATCCTGGAGATGCCACCACAGAAGATGGCCGTGGTCTATATGAAGGGTGACCCGAATAAGGTAATGCCGGAATTCATGCCGGCACTCTATGGTTCAGTCTACAAACTAAAGTTCGACCTCAAAAAGAAAGACATCGAGTTTAAAGTGGACAAGCTAAGAGCAAGGTGGCCAAACGCCCACCTTGTCCCTAAAGATGAATGGCTCGGCATCTGCGGCTTGCCCATTCCTGAAGATGCGACTTCCCTACCCCAGAAGATGCCTGATGTTGAGGTCAAGATTGAGACGTGGGAATATGGCACCGTAGCCCAGATACTTCACCTCGGACCTTATGACCAAGAGTATCCAACCGTTGAGCGCCTGCACAAATTCATTGCCGACAGCGGCTACGAAATAGCAGGCGTTCATGAGGAGGAATATCTCACCAGCCCTGATGCCAAAGTCCAGAAGACCATCATTCGATACCCTATCAGGAAGAAGTGAATAAGCCTGCTGTGATATAGTGCTAAAGGAGAATGGCTATCATGAACTGGATGCGTCACACTGCATCAGGAATAGGCATTGCCTTCGGGGTTCTTTTCCTGACCTTTGCCATCAGACTTATAGATAGCCCAATAAGTCTTTCCTGGACATTCCTGGTTTACTCACTGCCAATGTTGGTAGCTGGAATACTATGGGTGCTCCATGCAGCAAAATCCGCCAAAGCGGTGAAGTAAGACCAGGTTCCACCCTCTACTCTGCGCAAGCAGCTTCAATTTGAAAGCAAATGGATACAGTGGAAGAAATCAATCTCGCTGGTTGCTGCGGAATATTCTGCGGGCTGTGCACCAAATATCAGTCGAAGGCGCCGAGCCGGTGTATCGGCTGCCGATTAGGTGAGCAGCATTCGTGGTGTAGCATCTACCGATGCTGCGTTACAAAGAAAGGATTCACCACCTGCGCTGAATGTGAAGAATATCCCTGCGAAAGGTACTCCAGAAGGGGTTGGGGAACAGACCAACGGAGCCGAACCGCTCAGGAGAGCTTAAATAGCGTCACGGAAATCGGAATGGAGGATTGGCTTGGGGAGCAAAGAAAGCGGCGGCTACTGGTAGAGGATTTGCTTGACAACTATAATGAGGGCAGGTCAATGAGCTTCTATTGCCTGGCCACAATGCTCATGCCGCCCGAGCTAATTAATGAGGCAGTAGATAAGCTGAAAAAAAAGGTAGCTAGCAATCAACTCGACAGAGCGGATATGAAGGCCAGGGCAAAAACACTCAGGGAAATTATTCAAGGTTTGGCTCAACAACGTGGCATCGAATTGAGACTCAAGCGAAGGGGAGGGTGAAGAATGGCTACCAAAGTGAGCGACGTAAAGAACCTCGTCAAGCTTGGAATTATAGAGCCCAACGAGGCATTCCCCAAAATCAAGCAACTGGCCCAAAGCAATGACTGGAAAGTGCGAGAGGTGGCCGCCACCTGTTTGGTCGAAATCAGCAAGAGGAGAACCACTGAAGTGATTCAAGAAATGCTACACTGGGCTGATGATAGTAACCCCAACATCAGAAGAACTGCAAGTGAGGGCTTGAGGGACGTCTCCAGAAAGAACCCCGATAAAGTCCTCCCCGTCATTGAGAAATTGAAAACTGATGATAACCTTTATGTCAAAAAGTCCGTGGCCAATGTTCTCAGAAATGCCTCAAGATATAACCCACGTTTTGTATTTGAGCTATGCAGAAAGTGGGCGCTCCTTGATAATCCCAATACCAACTGGATGATCAAAGACGGTATTAAGAAGTTATCTCCCGAGCAGCAAAAGGAGACCATGTCTCTGCTCAAAAGAGCATGACTAAGTCGAGTCCTTCCTTCGCATACTTTCAAACCTTTGCTGTTCGGCTGCCCACATTGACAACAAATTGACCGACGACTACTATCTACTGTGGCCACTTCCAGAGGAGGCAGAGAATAATGACAGAATATGCTGAAGATATTATGGTGGACAAAGAAGACCAGCTAGAGAGAATTGAGAGCGTATGCTTGCCTGATGAAATTATTCGAGCCGTTTTCGACTTAAAAGGCAGAGGCACCGGATTTATTGGGATTACGGACAAGCGAATTATCTACTATGACAAGGCATTTCTGAAAGCTAAAAAGGCTCTCGTCAGCATACCATACGACCGTATTGCCTCCGTGGCTAGCGAGGACAATAAAGGCTTAGTATTTAAGAAGGGTTTCTTTGTTACTGATACCCTCACTATTCAGCCAATAGGTTCTAAGCCGAAGACCTTTGAATTCAGAGGTGGGGACAAAGCTCACATCGCTCATACCCTCATTATGGAGCACCTGCTGAGATAGGGGGTGTTGCTGTTCATGCCGGCATTGGCTTGCCTTCACCAAATGTCGCAGTTACCATTCTCCTCCATATTTCGTCGAGCACAGGGTATTGACATTATAGGGAAAGGTGTCGTATCGTCATACAAGAAAGGAGGTGGGAAAATGCAAGCATACTGTGTTAAATGCCGTACCAAAAGAGAAATGAAGGATGCCAAGTCCGTAGTCATGAAGAACGGTCGGCCGGCAACCCAAGGTGTGTGTCCCGTGTGCGGGACCAAGATATTCAGGATAGGAAAGAGCTAAAACTGGTATTAGGAATATCAGGACTACCTACCGACGTTCCCCCAGCATATGTGGCAATAGCAGACCGCAAATGCGCCAGAGTTGGTGTTTTTGCGCACCCCCAAAGACTGGTAAGCACAATCCGGATTCTCATCAGGCAGAGGCCGAGCGATTTTCGTTGGCTCGGGGTGGAGAGCGGCAACAACGCGAAGAGTCACAATACATGCACAAGGAGGGACTATCGTGGCAGAACCTATAGCTGCTTATCCAATGAGCCTGTCCATTGATTATCCGGACAAGAAGTTAAACAAACTGACCACGTTCTTCCGGCTATTCACAGTACTTCCCATCGCCATCATTTTGACCCTGCTTGAAGGTTTCGTTTCTTTGCCAACAGTACTGATGTTGCTCTTCCGAAAAAAGTATCCCAGGTGGTGGTTTGATTGGAATATAGCTATAACCAAGTTTGGCACCCGCGTTTCGACCTATCTCGGTTTACTGAGGGACGAATATCCCTCAACTGATGAGGAGCAGGCAGTTCATATTGACATTCCGTACCCGGATGCCAAACAAGACCTTAATCGCTGGCTCCCACTGGTAAAATGGTTCCTGGCGATTCCCCACTACATTGTGCTTTGCTTCCTCGAAATAGCTGCCGCGGTGTGCGTAGTGACTGCCTGGTTTGCCATCCTGTTTACCAGCCGTTACCCGAGGTCGTTATTCGACTTCGTAGTCGGGGTAATGCGATGGTCTCTAAGAGTAGCTGTATACGCTTTTTTGCTAACCACCGACCGCTATCCACCTTTTGGACTTAGCCAATGAGGTCACTAAGGCGCTCCTGGACCATGGAGAGGGTGCCAACGATGTTGCCACACCATGAAAGAAGTACAAATCTATGGGACTGCGGTAGAAAATGAGTGAACAGGACAAGAACTTAATTGCCTATTGTGGGCTTTATTGCGGGGATTGTATTAACTATAAAGGCGAAATCGCTGACCTGGCCAGAGATCTGAGGAAAGTGCTGAGAGGCACCAAATTCGATCGGTTCGCCCGGGGACTATCCAATTTCTTCAAGGAATTCAAGAATTACCAACAGTGCTACGAAGTTTTGGGAGCTATGTTAGATTACGGTGCAAAAGGGCTTGCCGAAATGGAGGGGGGCCACCTGCCTGCAAAATCAGAAACTGCTGCCAGAAAAAGAATATCCAAGGCTGTTGGGAATGCGAGGAATTTGAGACTTGTGAAAAGTTGGACTTCCTCAAGCCCGTTCACGAAGACGCCCACTTAAAGAATTTGAGGAAGATGAGAAAACAAGGAGTTGACAAATTCCTTGAAGGAAACAGATATTGGTAGAGGATTGTGGTATATTGAATATGCGGCGTGAGCCAATGACGGCTAGGCCAAGCGACAGCGGAGTCCGCATATCACAATGTTAGCCCAAATGCCTGACGGAGGGAAGTGAAATGGGAAAACATAGCTTCTACATAGTGGACGTATTTGCCGAAGAAAAATATGCCGGCAACCAACTCGCTGTCTTTAGAGATGCCAAGGACATCTCCGATGCTGAAATGCAACGAATCGCCAAGGAAATGAACTATTCAGAGACAACTTTTATTTTGTCGGAGGAGCAACGCAATGGCGGATATGACGTTCGCATCTTCACCCCGGAAGAAGAGTTGCCCTTTGCCGGTCATCCCACACTGGGAACCGCCTATGTGATACAACATGAGATTATCACAGAGCCTATTGAGACGGTAACCTTGAACCTCAAGGTCGGGCAGATTCCGGTCACGCTCAGCTACAGCGGTGCACAAATAGATATCTTATGGATGAAACAGCACGCCCCCACTTTCGACCGAGTTCTTGACCTCGAGCCAATCCGCCAGGTTTTGAACCTCGACAAAGGCGACATAGATGATAACTTCCCCATTCAGGAGGTATCAACCGGATTACCCTTCATCGTAGTCCCACTGAGGACTTTGGACGCGTTGAAGCGGGCTAAGGTGGCCAGAGATAAATACTTCGAGTTGATTAAGGACACCGCAGCCAAAGGGCTATTCATCTTCTGTCCCCAGACCTATAGTCGACAGAACGACCTGAATGTCCGGGCTTTTCTTGACTACTATGGTGTGCCAGAGGACCCTGCTTGTGGCAGCGGAGCGGGCTGTCTGGCTGGATATCTAGTGAAATACCGCTACTTCGGCAAGGATAGCATAAATGTCCGAGCTGAAGAAGGTTATGAAATAGGCAGACCTTCGTTGCTTTTCTTGAGCGCGGAAGACAAAGAGGACAAGATAGATGTATCTGTCGGGGGAAGGGTTGTCATGATTGCCCAGGGAGAGTTTGTTTAGCCAGCACTTAAGCCGACAGCGCGTATATGGCTATGCTTCACTCCACCCGAATCACCTAACCCAGCCTTCGAACCTCATATGACTGCAAAACGTCGGTCAGATTGCCACCAAGTTATCTTACGGTAAACAGCAACAATCAGCAGCAGCTTCTGGCACGAAATATTCCACATTCACCGTATATGCATATTGACGCATCCTCTCAAGGTGAAACACTCACAACAAAAGACTATTGACTTCCCTAGAGGCCGTGATATATTGTGTGCCAACTTACGATATGACCCGAAGCGACGCGGGCGACAATGAAAGAGGAGGGTGAAAAAGTGGATTTAAAGTTGACGGAAAAACAAGAGATGACCAAGAAGATGGCCAGGGAACTGGCAACAAAGGAGATCGCCCCCATAGCCGCAGAAATTGATGAGACGGGGCGCTTCCCCAGGGAGGTCTCATGGAAAAGCTGGCCGACGCTGGCCTGTTTGGCATCCTCATGCCCCCACCCTTCGGCGGGGCTGGTGGTGACAGGCTCGACTATTCGCTTGCTCTTGAGGAGATAGCAGCTGCATCTGCATCGGTTGCTTGGTGCTTTGCAGCCACTGTAAATGTCGCTTTCGCTATTTTGGCATTTGGCAGCGATCAGCAGAGGAAGAAGTACCTTCCTGCTCTGGCCAAGGGGGGAAAGCTGGGCGCTCTGGCCAATACCGAGCCCGGTGGTGGGGCCAACTGGATGATGACATTGCAGACCAGGGCAGTGGCCAGTGGCGATGAGTACATAGTTAACGGCTCGAAATGTTTCGCTACCAACGCTGGTGAGGCTGACATCTATATGGTCTGGGTCAAGACCGATCCAGCCAAGGGACCGATGGGCATATCAATACTGATCATCGAGAAGGACACCCCCGGTTTCTCTTTTGGCAAACTGGAAGACAAACTTGGTCTCCGTGCAGACCCCACAGGGGAGCTCATCTTTGAAGATTGCCGGGTGCCTAAGAGAAACCTGCTTGGGCAAGAAGGTGAGGGTGTGCAAGTCACGCAAGCCGCAGGAGCCTTCGACTGCGCTGCACAGGCAGCAATAGCTGCAGGTATTGCTCGAGCCGCACTGGAAACCTCGATTAGCTATACTAAGCAGCGAGCTGTAGTCGGGCCAAACACTCTGGCCAACTTCGATGTCGTTCAGTGCACCATTGCTGATATGGCAGAGGCTGTGGAGGTGTTAGGGCTTCTCGCGTATCGTGGTGCCTTTCCTCAGGGACAGCCGGATCCACTGATATTCATGGGCGCAATGCTGAGCAGGCAGCTGGTCATGGATGTAGCAGGTAAAGCCGTCGAGCTGCATGGTGGCTACGGATGCACAAAGGGTTACCCCGTTGAGCGTTATTTCCGAGACGCCAAGACGCTGTCGATGGTTCCGCCAACAACTGATTTCATGAGGGCATTTGCTGGGAAGATGCTCTTAGGTATACCCTTAGGTCCTCCCCCTGGAGCCGGCGGCCCACCGAGGTAAATTGCGTCCCCATAGACCGGGATAGGTAGTGATTAACCTTGTAAGTGAAGCACCTGGTTCGTTTTACTTCAACAGCCCGAGATGATGAACTGGCTTATAGCCGTTTTTCCTCAGAAGCTCAGGCATATTTCAGCGAGGTAATTTGTTTCACTCACACAACTGCTTTGCACTTCGCAAAGCCCAGCAGCGTTGTGCAAAACTCGCTCACCACATCTCAAAAAGGAACTTCACTTGAAATATGGCACCACAGGTAGGAGTTATGGTAAGAATAGAGCTCGCGGTCTTGGTAATACTTGGAATCGTCTTAGCCGGTGGATGTGTCGCATGGCCGACTGGAGAGATTGAAAAGGAGGTTATCCTATCTCCAGAAATTCCACCTCCACCTCAGCTTTCTCTACCGGAACCGGTCACATTACCTGAATTGAATCGGACACACGTCAACGAGAAAATAGAAGTGTCAATGGACATTAACGCAAGCCTGTTTGAAAACTGCATGCTTAAGATACGGAAAAAAGATGGCATAAGAATAACCAACAGCAAATTCATTAATTCAACAATTGAAATAGCAGGATCCAAAAACGTAGAGATTTCAAACAACGTTATTATGGATCACTATGTGTCGGAGGACCCAGTTGTCGGCATTTATGACTGCGAGGAACTGCTGATTGAGCACAATGAAATAAGGGATAACTCCATAGGCATGGCTATTGCCAAGAGCGCAGATATAGAAATTAGCGATAACATCTTTGAGGCCAACGACCAGCACAACTCCCTCGTCCTCAATTGTGCTAGTGCAGAAGTCCACAACAATTTGTTCAGGTACAACTTCCCTCATGCGATACTAATAATGAACCGCGAAGCTAATCCCATGGTACAGGTCAATATCTGCAACAACACGATAGATAGAAACATCGAAGACGCGATCAACCTTGAGAACTTCAGAGGTTCTGAACAAATCAGCAAAGTCTACAAAAATCGAATTACCGGCACCGGTTGGGCTGGGATAAACGTCGAATACAATAGCTGGAATGCAAACCTAGTTATCGAGAACAACTACATCGACAACAATGGATTACTAACGAGAGAAATACTGGACGATGAAGGAAAACCAACGAGTATTTACCCAGCTCACGAATATCAACCAGAGCCCTACTCGCCGGGATGGAAGCACGCAATCAAGATAGAGGATTCAAGCTATGTAACAGTAAAAGGAAATGTAATCATTGACAATTCGGAAAACGGGGTGGACGTGAAGAATGGCCAAAATGTAACCTTGGAAAACAACTTGATAGCTCGAAATATCATCGGAGTATCCTTAATGAAATTCCAAGAATCCTCATTCAACAGGGAATTTTCCCCTTTATCTTTGGAAAACGCTGGATATTCCGGTGTAATTGCAGTCAATAACTCTGTTTTCGACAATCTTGAGCAGGACTGGTTCGTGGAAGGAGGTTCACACCTGGAAAGGAAGTGAAAATGAAGCTCCTTGGTGAGGCTTCCTGAATGCCTTGTTCGCCAATGCTCACTCTGGGGCTATCGCCTTTGCACAACGGGGAAGAAGGGGAAATCAAGATTTCCCTCATTCCGCCCGGTGCAGCTTCTTCTAGTCCGCAAGCCGTCAAACCAAATGGCGCCTGGAATGCTCGTAAGATAGAAGGAGAGGCAGTGTTAGAGCTGCAATTTGAGACCAGAATGCCTCACGCTCATCCCTTATTAAGATCTCTTCTTGAACTGAAAAACACCCAACAAATAGAACTGGATTTGCTATAATCGTGGTAAGCCAATATTCCTATGATATGTTATGAATGCGGCCGGAAACAAAGCAGATGGAGTTCGTACATATCGGCATTAACCGAAATTCGCCTGGCTTGTATTCTACTGTAGGGAGGTGATGCCTATGGCTAAACTGAAGCCGGCTTCTCTGCTTGCGGGCAGCGAGACAGCCTGGCTGGGTCCACTTCAACAGCCCGAAATCTGGAAGGGGGGTGATTAAATTGAAAAAACTGAATGCGGCAGCTATCTTAATTTGCATCTGCGCAGCATATGCTGTGTTCGAAGGCATCTGGGCACTTGTGTCGATTGAAGGCTTCATTGAAACATGGGCAGAGATGATGGGAACAACTGCTAAGGAGTCAGCAGTTCAGACGATGGCAGTCCAGTTCTTTGCAGTATATCACCTGGTTGGCCTAGTATCCTTGGCCATAATTGCCGTGATTCCGCTCAGGAGAGCAGAGAGATGGGCCTGGATTACAATCCTGGTTCTGGGTGGAATCGGTCTAGGCATGGGCATCGCTCTGTGGGCTCCATATGCTCCTGTCATGTATGTTTTCTTTGCGATGTGGATAGCTGCGCTGGCGCTTTCGGCAAAGCCAAGCCTTCAAAAGCAAGGGTAAGTAATATGGAAGTCCAAAAATGAGGAGGTGAAGCAATGAAAGTAATGCAGCGAGGGATTATGAAGATTCTCCCCGGCAAGATGGCAGAGGCGATGGAGCTTCTGGAAAAGTATATGACTATCGTGGGTCGCTTGGCCGAAACGCCTCGTGATAAGCTCCCCATGAAGACGTACCTCCCCTTCATTGGTGGAGGCGACTCCCTGCACACCATTATCTTCGAGGTCGAGTGGGATAGCTTCAGCGCAATGGCGGCCTTTTTCGAGAAGGCGATGGTCGACCCAGAAATACAGACGTTCATGCCAAAGTGGGAGGCAGTCGAACAGAGCCACGAAGTCGAAATATACATGGCAATGCCAATGCCACAAAAGCAGGGCTAATACGGTCAATCCTGGTACGGACCGGGTGCCCTGTAGAGCGGGGCGGCCGGTGAAACGCCGACAAGAAGAAAGGGGGTAATGAATTATGCAAATTCTAGCTTTGAAGACGAGAATTTCAATATTGTGGGTCTTCATGGCAGTGGCTATGTCAGCCCACAGCGTGCTGGCCTTTATGGACAAAGAAATGGTGGAGCAGATGTGGGGGATGGAGATGGGATCCGGGATGATGCTGTTCATGGCGATTTTCTGGTGGGTTCCACTGGTGATGGCTGTTCTCTCCGTGACTTTGAAGGATTCGGCAAATCGCTGGGCAAATATGATTCTGGGCATAGTCTTTACGGTTCTGAACATCTTTCATTTGGTCGAGCATTTGACTACAGCGACATCTGCTCACCAGATACTGATTATCGGCTCAACGGTTGTGGTCACAGCGCTGATATTCTGTTATGCACTTAAGTGGCCTAAACAGGAAGCATGAGTCATTCAAGAAGAATGAGGCCAGTTTGAAAACCGTAGTGGTTATTCTATCTACGTAGGGAGGTGATGCCTATGGTAGAAGTGAAGCTGGCTTTTCGGCTGGCGGGCAGCCGGGAAGTCAGTCGGCGCAGAGAATAGCCCGATGAATTCAACAAAAGTGAGGTAAAACCGATGGGAAAGGTCTTATTGCTTTGGGAACTGGATAGAACCAGGGTACCTGTTGATCCTAAGGAGCGAATTGCTGCTTGGACTATGATGGTGAACATGACCAAGAATGACTTGAAAAGCGGCGGACTCAAGGAGTGGGGAATGTTCACTGGCGAGATGGCGGGATATGCCATCCGTGAAGGAACCGATGAAGAGATCGCCATAGGGACAGGAAAATACGAACCATACGTGAAGTTCAAGGCGTACTCAGTCATCTCAGTGAGCCAGACAGAGGAAGTCATAAAGGCTCTATCACAAGCTTGAAAAAGTGTCATCGCGCTGGAGCTGGAGCAGCAGCAAGCTCCTGATAAGGCGAGGGGGCAGGCGAACCTTATGGTCCGCCTCGCTCCCTGGCCGTTCGAGTCGGCCGACACCGGCTCTGCAAAGCCTCCAACCGTAGAACTAAATGGCGACTGGAATGCCGATAAGATGGAAGGGAGCATAGTACTATCCAGCGGCGGTTTCAGGTAGAATGTCCGAACCCTCAAATTCCTGCAAGCTCACCAGAAAACGACCTTACCCCAATTGACATATAATATGCTTAAATGATCCGAACAAAGTATGCGTGAGTCTGTGAGCCCGAAGTCGCCTGTTGCTAGGCTTTCGACCAATGACTTGCTGACTCCTAGACTCAGTATATTGAGGCAAAATAAGCTATGTCCAGAATAGCCATACTTAGCGATGCACACCTTCTAATTCAGGCTGAGCGCTTCAGGGAGGAGAACTACAGGTCTCCGCGCGGCGAAATCTCACTCCAGAACTTCAGCCAGGTCGTCAGCCAGGTCATCGCACAGGAACCCGAGGCAGCTATCCTTGCCAGCGATATGTTTGATGAGAGAGAAAAGGGAGGATAGTAGGATGAGCGAACAGGACGAGAATTTGATTGCTTATTGTGGGCCTCCTTGAGGGGAAACGGTACTGGTAGTTGTGTGAATTTGCGGCAATGCCGTTATGCTGAATATCGTAAATATCTCCAAGTCCTTTGGAACTCAGATGCTGTTCAGCGGCGTCAGTTTTCACGTAGGCGCCAGAGATAGAATAGCTGTCATCGGACCGAACGGTTCGGGCAAGACAACGCTATTCCAGATCATCGCGGGAAGCGTAAGCCCTGATGAGGGCAGCGTCAGCATGCGGAAGGGGACTACCGCAGGTTACCTGGAGCAGGATATCAGCCCTTCTTCCACGCAGCGGTTGCTCGACTATGCCGCCAGCGCCTCAACCAGGATAAGTGGCATTGCGCACCGTATTGATGTTATTCACCAAGCCCTGGCTGAGGATGAGGGTGGAGACTATTCGGCAAAGTTGCTGCGAGAGCTCGGCGAGCTTCAGAGTCAATTTGAGGCGGCCGGCGGATATAGCTCCGAACATGAGGCCAGGATTGTCCTTTCTGGGTTAGGATTTGCGGAATCGGACTTTTCCCGTCCTTTGAATGAGTTCAGCGGTGGATGGCTGATGCGTGCCGCATTGTCCAGGCTTCTGCTGCTCAATCCCGATTTGCTGCTCCTTGATGAGCCGACAAACCACCTGGATCTGGAATCCTTCATCTGGTTCGAAAATTACCTCAAAACCTACCAGGGTGCGGTGCTGATTACCTCACACGACCGGGCGTTTTTGAATCGAGCAATCAGCAAGGTATTGGCCATCGAGCAAGACAGGGTCGTGTTTCACCATGGCAACTATGATAGCTTTGTCATGGCACAGCAGAAGGAGATGGAGGTCAGAGAAGCCACGGCAAAGAGGCAAGAACAGAAGATAAAAAGGGAGACACGTTTCATTGAGCGGTTTCGCTATAAGGCTACCAAGGCAGCCCAGGTTCAGAGCCGAATCAAGAAGCTGGGAAAAATGGAAAGGGTGGCAGTTCCCAGAGCGACGAAGAAGGTGCACTTCTCCTTCCCCGAGGCTCCTAGAAGCGGGGAAGAGGCCATCGCTCTTAAGCATATCTTCAAGGCGTATGATGCGAACGTCGTGTATCGAGACCTCAATCTAACTTTGCACAGGGGGGATAGGGTAGCTCTAGTGGGTCCCAATGGCGCTGGGAAAACGACCCTGCTCAGAATTCTGGCTGGCGTGCTTGCTTTCGAAAAAGGGGAGCGCAAGCTGGGATATAATGTGACTACGGCTTATTATGCCCAGTATCAGCTTGAGCTACTCAATCTGGAAAATAGCGCCCTTGATGAGCTGTGGCGTATGGCTCCAGGTGAAGCAGAGCAAACAATCAGGGGCATCCTGGGCGGCTTCCTGTTCAGCGGCGATGATGTATTTAAAGGGGTATCCGTCCTCTCGGGTGGAGAGAAAAGCCGACTGGCAATAGCCAAGATGCTGACTCAGCCAGCGAATTTCCTGCTGATGGACGAGCCTACCAATCACTTAGATATCGCCTCGCGTGAGATACTCACCGATGCCCTTGAAGCCTATCGGGGCACGCTGTGCTTCATCACGCA
>Ga0315533_1000170_pt1 | contig 59255 bp, 46 predicted proteins | sample SalMarSW160130MG_FD_203081 | JGI IMG/M metagenome (GOLD analysis project Ga0315533, IMG submission 203081) | Salt marsh sediment microbial communities from the Plum Island Ecosystem LTER, Massachusetts, United States - Salt Marsh Sediment SW1601-30 ...
GACAGAGGACAGATGACAGATGACAGAAAGCAGAAGGATAGAGTTCAGAGCCACGAGCGTTAGCAAGTGAGAAATTGTAAAAAGACAGAGGCAGATAATTTCTGTTTTCTGTCTTCTGTTTATAGCCGGACAGTCATGGCTAAAAAAAACAAGCATATAAAAGCTCCCAAATCAGCGGCAAATGCAACAATGCGAAGTGCCTACTCCGCCGAAGCGGCTGCGAAGGCTGGAAGCTCTGTTGCCCGTCCCTTAGGGACTGCCAAGGATGAATCGCTACGTAGCGCGAGGTCTTTTATGGCGGTCGGTCCTACGCTGCACTACAGCCATAAAAATGTGCAGAGATGCTGGCTGTTAGCTGTTATGGCGTTTGGCTTAAGCTGTCTTTTCTTTTCGAGGATAGTGAGCGGTTCGTTCTGGTCGTTTGATTTTCAAGCTGTAACAACACCTGCACTTTGGCGTCTTGACCGATTCATTACCGAAGGCGTGAGCATCTTTGAATATCCGTGGCAGATTCTCGTATTGGGGCTGCTAATGGGTATTTTTGCTATTGTGCCGGTGCTAATGTCGCAGCTTTCGAGCTTTCAATACAGTCTTGTTTTCATCTTAGAGGTATTTTTCTTAGCCAATTTACCGGGCTTTGCTTTATGTCTTTTAGTAAGTTGTATTGCCGCAGCGTGCCGTCCTCTTCGTTTTCGCTCACGTTTTACTGCAATAGCATTATGCACAGCTCCTCAACTTATTTATTGGGGATGTTTCGGTGGTGCAAAAGCGGTGGAACCTATTAAATGGGGATTTTCCTTTGCACCGTGGCTTTGCGCCTGGCTTATTGCTCTGTCGATAGCAGGATTAGTTCTTGGCATAGGCCATTTTACGCGTTATAAGCCGGGCTTAGTTTGGACATTTACCACTGTTTTCTTTTTACTGGCTGTCCTGACCTTCAAAATAAGAGTGGGCTTTGATGAATTAGACTATCAACTCTATGTAGCTAAAAATAATCCGGAGCACGTGAGTGAATTTCATGACCACGGTATAATCGAAGCGCTGGACAAAACAATTAAGGACCCGACCATCAGAAAATACTTAACTGGTTTCTTTTATCCTGACGAGCCAATACCACTACGAAAGGAGCTAAAAAAGGAATTACAGATTCAATTAAGTTACGACCGTTGGCCAAGCTGGTTTATCGTGCCAGACGAGTTAAAGTATCAGAGAAAAAAACAATGGCTCGATAGGCAATACGATTTGTTTATCGATCCCCCAAAATTCTGGTGGATGCCGAAATTACTTTACTCTGAGTTGAAAAGAAGGCGCTCTGCGAGCGACCGAATGCCTATAGCGCTTTACTATAAAGCACTTCTAAATGAGTATAAGCCTGATATTCAACTTCTGGGGCAGAAGGAGCTCTTACATTTCTACAATGACTATCCACACCGTGAGTCTTTGCTGATATGGTATCGTCTTTATGATGATTTTCCCAAAAGCACCGAGTCGCTCGAAGCACGATGGCGTATTGCATGGCACTATGCAGGCCTGGCTTTATTTGAGCAGGCTGATAAGCTCCTTGCCGAGGCGCAAACCATTCTTGCTGAGTTCGCTACCAGCGGAAAACTACCCAAACAAGAACAAATACAGGAGAACAGATTTTTCAGTCCGTTTCGCCCCCCTGCTGAGTCTGCGATGACGGTAGTTAAGCTAAGAGAGCTACAAAGAAAACTGGCTCAACTGCTTATTCTCATAGGACCAGAAAACCGAACTCAGCAAGCTAACTCAAAAAAGCGCCTGGCGGAATTTGCTATGTTGAATCCGCATAGCCAGGATTATTCAAGGCGCATCGAAGAGCTGCTGAAATCCACACAGGACGGGGATCCAAACGACCCGCTCCGCGACAATATTTTACTTGCCCGGGCCAAACTTATCGCCGATGAGCAACGTCGGGCCGAACAACTAACCAGGCTGCATAAAGAATTCCAAAATACAGACGGTGGAATGCAGGCTCTATACGATCTGGCGCTACTGAAGATCGGGCTTTGGCGTCGGCAGGACAAGGCAAGCTTAGAGCAGAAGAAAAAGCGTTTGTCTGATGCCAGGGCAACTCTAATGAGTTTCATAAGCTTATACCCCGACAGTATTTATACACAACAGGTTCAAAAGAATCTGGATGGCCTACCGACGGCGGAATAACAGAGGACTTGCAACAAAAGACAGAAATAACCTGTTCGCTTCTTCGGTTCTCTGCCTTCTGTCCTCTGCAGAGAGAAGGATTGATTTTTCCCTTATTATATGCTATCATAAATGTTAGATAAATATTTTTTTAAACTGAGAGAGAGATGAAAATCCCTGACGTTCCAATTCCCTCTGACGGACAGGCCGGGAAGATTCTGCTGGTGGGTGACATCAACAAAGCTTTTTTTGATGCCGAGGCAGTTACGGAAGATATCTGTCATGTTTCCAATAGTATATCTGATGCAGTTAATGTCGTCCGCCTAAGGCGGATTGGCTCACAGCAGATTACAATGATCGGCGTCGTGATGGCTGGTATGTCGGCCAGATTAAGTTCGGCTCTTAAGGCCTTGAGAGATACAAACACGAAGGCAAAGATTATTCTGCTGGCCCAGATGTATGAAGAGCCGATAGCCAGGCAATTCGTCAGCCCCTCTTCCAACGGTACCAGCGTAGCAGATGATTATCTGATCTGCCCCATCCAGTTAAAGACCCTTTTCGCTTCTATTGCTACTCTGCGAGGCACGAATCAGGGACAAGCCGAACCTGCACTAACCGCCACCATCAATGAAAAGCTGGAAAGGAGAATAAAACAGCTTGAAATATTGGCTACAACAGACGATTTAACCGGCCTGAGGAATAGAAGATATATATGGGAATTTAGCCGGCAGATTTTAGAGCATGCCCAGAAAGAAAATGGCCGGGTAACACTGCTTGCTTTTGATATCGATAACTTCAAGCATTACAATGACGTTTACGGTCATCAGGTCGGTGACAAAATCCTAAAGCAAGCTGCTGTCCTGATACAGCGTTGCTGCCGGACACATGATGTGGTAGGCAGAATTGGTGGCGATGAATTTGCAGTCGTTTTCTGGGACGATCCACAGCCCAAAGCGTTAGAAGTAAAAACTGAAAGACGTGCGGCGAAGCGCCCCGGGCAGGACCATCCTAAAGAGGTAATCTTTATCGCAAAGAGATTTATAGCGGAATTGGAGAAGGCTGAATTAAACTTGTTGGGCTCGAAGGGTGAGGGAGTTCTTACAATAAGTGGCGGCTTGGCAGGTTTTCCACGCGATGGCTCTACTACGCAGAAGCTTTTCCACGAGGCGGATAAAGCACTGCTGGAAGCAAAACGCAGCGGCAAAAACAGGATTTATCTCGTTGGTCAGCCGCAAAGCAATATCGCTGACATAAAGTGAGCTAAAGTAAACGTAACCATTCGGGGGGTACAAATTGCGTCTCTGCAACATTGCAGGGCCTTTAGGCTGAAGCAATCCGGCAGAACTGCCAAACCGATGGACGGAGGAAAATACTATATCGAATTTATGCTGCGAGAAAGTGACCTTACGGAGGAATTAAAGAAACTTAAAACGGAGAGGATGAGAGAGATTTTAGGCCGACCGGTAGAGACAGTAGAAAAGGTAGATTAATTATTCTGACTTCAGGGCTTATTGTCTGCTCAACTCTGAACTGTTTTGGGGCTCGGAGTTTAGGGAACATCTTTCTGCTGTCCCGTCAAAGCCGGCTCTACGACGCGTCAATTTCAATTATATTATTGTTAGCACCGTCAGGTGTCCCGTGGACTATCCTACTCGTACAAACGTGTAGCCTCGGTTTCCTCGACCGGCCGAGCAAGCTGATCACTGCTCATTGTAACCTTGAAGCGTACATCACCGGGCCTGACGCCTTTAACCACAATCCGCCAGGTAGCTCGGGTTTTTGGTGCAAGACTGTGTAAAGGTGCAAAGCTGATTGTGTTTCCCATAATCGAACCTGAAGTTTCACCGGCTGAAGAAACGTATTGAACCATATCTTCCAAAGAGCAAACAACACGGATGTTCGTGTCGGCGGCGGTGCCCTGATTCGTCACAGTGATTATATAAGTAGCAGGGCGTCCCACTTCTATTGGGTCTTCCAGGTCAATAACGTCCAGTCGAATCGCTGGCATCCCTGCAACAAGAGTCTGTGTAGAAGCTGTCGCAGTCTCTGCGCAATACGCAGTGACACTTGCAGTATTCGTGATCATGCCCCCTTTTGTCGGCATGTACGATACACGCACTCTCTTTGAAGTGTTAGATGCAAGAGTACCCAATTGCCAGATTAGCTTTGTTCCGGAAAGATTGGCATCATCAGTTGCCTCTATTGAGGTTACTCCTGTGGGAATAGAATCTTCTACGACGGTATTTTTTGCCTGTCCATCGCCTCTGTTGGTAACCGTTATCTCGTACTCCAGCGGTCGTCCGAGGTACAGCCGGGTGGGAGCGGTCTTGACGACTGTCAGTCTGGGCTGGCGTACAGTCGTTACAGTTGTTGCTGATTCAGCCATTAGACCGGAGCTTGATCTCGTCACTGCTCTGTTGATATATACGCCGGTCCTTGTAGCCCGTAGCTGAGTCGAGAACTGCTGCGATTGTCCTGCCATTAGTGTGCCTATATCATATACAACTTCGCTTTGGCCGTCCATTGTTTGCAGTCCTGCGGGAAGCGTATTCACGATTTTGAGGTTATGCGCGGCACCACTTCCCACGTTGCTCACCTCAAATTCCAGAGGAATCGGGTCACATAGCAAAACGTCAGAAGGTGCTTTCACCACCACGTCTAACTTCGGCTGAACAATTTTTACATTGGCTTGCAGGTTAATGGCATACGTGACAGTTGTGTTGTTTTCAAGATTATTCGTTTGGGTACCCATGCCGGAGACCGTGAATTTGGTTGTTGTTTTTGGGCGAAACGAATCTATCATCCACACAAGCTTGTTTGCCTCTCTTTGTGCTGCCGGATTAGCACCTATCAATTCGAAACCATTTGGAAGGTCTTCCATCACCTTAACGTCAGTTAATGTGACGTTCGTTAGATTTATGATCGTAATCGAGTAATCGAACGGCTGATTTAACCCAACCTCTCTGGGCATTGTTTTGTCCACTTGAATAATCCCATAGTCTGCGCTCGGATAGGTCATTGAGGCTATATATGCGCCGGTCTCACTCACAGATACAAGGTTTGGTTTAACGGGAACCGGAACAGCTCCTGCCTGACCTACAGCAATGGGTCCTGTCGGGGCTACGGCTACAGGTTTTAAGTCCTGCTCAGGAAGGGACCGCCCAGTAACGACCATTCCTTCCGTCTCTGCCGGCCTAATACCCCAGATATTGTCCGGGGCTTTGGTATCATGACATCCGAATAAAATAAGTATCATTAAGAGAAACGATGTATTCAGTAATATCTTCATTGGATATCCCCTTTCACTTCTAAAGGTTTTAAGAGGAGACAAACATTTATTTGCAAACCACCCCTCATCTTGTCAAAATAGCTCGCGCATACTTAAGACCCACTTTTTTGATTGGTCGTGTTGGGATATTACAGTCGATCGAAATGAAACCCCTTCCTTTCCGGAATAAAAAGTCAATATCTTACTGCATTTACAGCCAAAATATTAATAGAGCCTATCACAATCATGGCTAATGCAAGTATATCTTTGTTTAAATTATACTAAATAATAAGCCTAATGCACAAAATTGAAATCAATAAACCTCCTTGCCTAATTATACTAAATTACCCATACTTACGTCAATAGTAATGTTATTGCTAATTGGTAATTTCTGGACTGAACTAATTAGATATCAATAATGTATTGGAGTCAAAGCCCTTGTAGCTGTCAAAAAGGCACATGTTCCTATAACAAAATTGGTAACCGTTCACGGGACAAATTTGGCATTTTATGTCATTGCGAGGTCTGTTTTTGGCGGACCGTGGCAATCTCAATCGTTACATTTTAGATTGCTTCGTCGTAAAACTCCTCGCAATGACCCCAAAAACGCGACTTATACCCCGTGAACGGTTACATAAATTGTTGAGAGCTTATGTTGAGAGCTTGTATAGTATGGTAAAGTGTTGAAGTTACTATGGACATGCAAAGAAAAAAAATCAACATTGATTATAGGACTGTGTTAAATCTACGGACGTATGTTTTATTTCGACATGTTTTCCTCTGCTAAAGCCTGCATATAGGCGTGCTTGAGGGCTGTTATTCCGACCCAGTCGGCTGTGCTCAGAGCTTGCCCTGAGCTTGTCGAAGGGGCAGGCTTTGATGTGGCATCCAGTACCATCAATAAGTCTTGCTTCCTGCTTTCGCAGGAATTGCATATTATTCTTACCATTTCAGCACTGCGCCTGTGTCGGCGCTGGTTGCCATTGAGGCGTATTTGGCTAAGCAGCCTTTCGTAATTCGTGGCTTGGGCGGTTTCCAGGCCTTCTTGCGCTCGGCAAGCTCTTTATCAGACAGCTTCACGTTTATCTTGTTATTGGGGATGTCGATTTCTATAATGTCACCATCTTTCAATAATCCTATGGTCCCCCCTACCGCTGCTTCGGGACTAATATGGCCGATACAGGCGCCTCTTGTTCCGCCGCTGAACCTGCCATCGGTAATCAGCGCAACAGATTCGCCCAGCCCCGCTCCCATAATATAACTGGTAGGGCTTAACATTTCCTGCATGCCGGGGCCGCCTTTGGGACCTTCATAACGAATTACAACCACGTTACCTTCTTTGACCTTGCCGGCCAAAATACCTTCGCAGGCCTCCTCCTGACTTTCAAAAATAACCGCTGGGCCGGTGTGTGTCAGCATTTTCTCTTTAACACCGGCAGTCTTAATAACGCTGCCATCTGGAGCGAGGTTGCCTCGCAGGATTGCAAGACCACCGGTCCTGGAATACGCTTTATCCAATGGATGGATAACTTCCGTGTTTTGTATCTCGGCGTCAGCGATATTTTCGCCGAGCGATTTGCCGGTAACCGTCAAACAATCATTATTTAGGAGATTCGGAATTTTACTTATCGCTTTCAGTATTGCACTTATGCCGCCGGCTGCATCAACATCCTCTACATGGAAGCTGCTCGATGGAGCTACCTTGCAGATATTGGGACACTTGGCAGAGACGGCGTTTATGCGGTCAAGGTCGTATTTGATGCCGGCTTCATTGGCCAATGCCAATGTGTGCAGAACAGTATTTGTCGAGCCGCCCATCGCCATATCCAGAGTAAGGGCATTGTCCAGCGACTTTTCGTTTATTATGTCCAGCGGTTTAATGTCCTTCTCGACCAGAGACATGATTTGCCTGCCCGCTGCTTTGTAAAGCTCTTGCCTTTTTGGGTCAACTGCTAAAATCGTGCCATTGCCGGGCAAAGCCATTCCAATCGCTTCACATAAACAGTTCATCGAATTGGCCGTGAACATTCCCGAGCAGCTACCTTGTCCCGGGCAACCTGTGCATTCAAGCTCTTTTAACTGTGTCTGGTCGATTTTACCAGCGTTGAACTCAGCAACGCCTTCAAAAATACTTATAAGGTCAACGGTCTTGCCATCTTTTGTTTTACCGGCTGCCATAGGCCCGCCGGAAACAAAAATCGTTGGAATATTGAGCCTGACCGCCGCCATCAGCATACCGGGAATTATCTTGTCACAATTGGGGATGCAGATAAGGCCGTCAAAACAGTGCGCTCGTACCATAGTCTCAACCGAATCGGCTATGATTTCCCGCGAGGCTAAGGAATATTTCATGCCGGTATGGCCCATAGCAACACCGTCGCAGACTGCTATGGTATTGAATTCAAAAGCAGTGCCTCCTGCCCCGCTGACAGCTTCTTTGACTACACGGCCAACCTTATTCAGATGGACATGGCCCGGCACTATCTCACAGAAGCTGTTAGCAATGCCAATGAACGGTTTTTCAAAATCGACGTCACTTAGTCCACACGCACGAAGCAGGCCCCTATGCGGCGCCCGCTGAAAACCTTTCTTAACTGTATCGCTATTCATAATCTGGCTTCTCCAAAAACGATTGCGAACTAACTTGAAAATCAAGCCCTTGATACTAACCGCTAACTAAAGATAAATGAAGAAAAATCGATTGTACCCAGGCCTATAAAATATATAATTACATCTTGAATTCCCTATAAAAATCGAAATTTGCTGGCAGGTCAATGGTAATGTCGGACAAAATTTCCAGACGTATAGTGAATGCTGTGGTATGTTTACTTGCTCTGGCGGCAGGTTGCGGCCAAACTGCTACTCTGGCCTTGAGGTTCAATCCGCAGGATTTAACAACTTACAAAATAACAACAGAGGCCGAAGACAGCATTAAATATGAGGGCTCTTTATTAAAAAATGCCGCGCTCGAGGATAAATGTAACCATAATCGGCTCGAAATGACATTTTCTCAACAGGTACAGAGTACAGACGATAAAGACAATGCTCTTGTAAATATTACAATCGAAGGGCTAAAGTGTCTTATTATATATCAAAACAATTCCGTTCTTGATTTCGATAGTTCCAGAGAAAACGACAGTAATAATCCTTTAAAAAGACTCGTCGGACAAAATTATACCATACAAATTGCCCCTACAGGCAAGGTGGTGAAAGTTATTGATACCAACGAGGCACGAATCCGCCTGCGGCCGAGCAGCTTGCCCTCTTCCCAAAGAGCCTTAATGCTGTTTTCCGATGATGCGATCAAAAAGCGCCACACGGTCCAAGCTCTGCCTGCTAATGATAGAAACAAGTTGCACATCGGTAGCAACTGGAGTAACATAAACACGTTTTCTTTCCGCCAGATGGGATCGAAATCATACCAAAGAATTTATACACTAAAAAAAATTAAAAATATAAATAATCGGCAGCTCGCCATTATCGAGATGAACGCTATACCCACATCAGGAACGGTACAGGAGCTGCAAGAAGAGCAACCAATGGGCCTTTTCTCAAACATGTTCGATAATATCGAAACATATACCGGCCAGTTAAGGTTTGATTTAACTGCCGGCAGGATTGAAAAATACCTTGAAGAACTGCAAACGGAATGGATTATAGCCGACCCCAAACCGAAGGATGACGAAGAAGTCGGCCTAATAAGAATGAGAGCTGTTCGCTCTCACAGCTTGGAGAAAGTTAATCGGTAACTTGTAACTGGTAATTGGTAATTGGTTAAATGGTAATTGGTGATTGGTCCGTCACCGTCCAAGGGTCGGTGATGGATTTAACCAGTCCCTAAGGGACCAGTTACCAATTACCCTGCCGAAAGGAGTAAAATTGAGGGCAGCTTTTACAATTATTGCTGCCATCCTCTTGACTGTTTTTGCAGGATGCAGGCGTGCGGAGCAGAGAGAAAGCTCAATAGGCAAGGAAAAAGAACCGCTAAGGCAAAAGAAAACTCTGCTAACAGTGGACTTCCAGCAGGATAAAACTCTTGAATACAGATTTGTCTCCGACAGAGTGACAATAATTGACTGGGACCCGACACAAAGTACATCCGAATCTACTGGAAGCACCGCCACCGAATATCCCGAATCGATGGAGCTGGTTGTCGCCTATACACCCATTCAGGTTGATCCATACGGTCTTACAACCATCAAGGCTGCTTATAAATCAGTGGAGGTGACTCGGAGCAGCGGCCCAGGCAGAATCCGCCTGCGGCCGAGCAGAAAGGACGCCGTAGAAAGTCTCCAAGGCGAAAGCTTCATATTTACTGTTGGACCTACGGGCAAAATAGAAGACTATTCACAGTTAGAGCAATTAATCCAAAAAATCAGTAAAGAGGCCTTTCGACAAGATTCCCGTGAAGGCAGGATTAAAGAGCCTGACATGATAGAAGATTTTATATCTTGTCAGTGGTTTCTCTGGGATTCGGTTTCCAGCGTGGAAAGCCCCACCAAAGGTGTCTCGTTGGGCCAAACCTGGAAGTCTAAACTGTCCATACCCACCTCTATGCTATTGAGAGGTGCAAGAGACGCAACCTACAGACTTGATGAAATCCGACCCAGCGAAAAAGGCCAGCTTGCCGTGATCCGCAGCTCGTACGAGGATTCTAAATCAGTTCCACGCGACTGGCCAATACCACATACCGGCAGATTCCAATTGAGCGGCCCTTTGGGCTTTCTATGGATGTTCTCGAAAGGCTTTAAAGTTCTGTCTTTAGATGGTCAGGGCGAGGAATTATTCAATATCGACGCAGGCCGAATAGAACAATACAATCAGCAGTACCAGGTGCTGTTAGAGGCATTTTCCACACCGCTTCCAGGTGCAAAACCTAAGGTGACAATCAAGCAAAGATTGACAATGCAACTTATTGAATGATTGGTAACTGGTCCCTCAGGGACTGATAAAATAATGAGTTATCAATTACCCTTATTGGAGGTAACGTAGATTGGAACGTAAAAATCTTTGGGCACCGTGGCGAATTAAATATATTCAAGGCTTGAGCGACTCGTCAAAGGCGGGCTGTTTTATCTGCCACAACCAGGAGAGTCCACAAGATGACGATAAGAATCTGGTACTATGGCGGACAAAGAAAAGCATCGTGATAATCAATCGATTCCCCTATAACAACGGTCATCTACTCATAGCACCAGTCCGACACATCGGCGAGCTTGACCAGGCAACCGATGAAGAGCTGTTGGAAATGATCAAGCTCGTTAGGGAATCACAAAAAGCCCTGTCTTTGGCCATAAAACCTCATGGTTTTAATGTCGGAATGAATTTCGGCCGATACGCCGGAGCCGGCTTGCCCGAGCATCTGCATATCCATATCGTGCCCCGATGGGATGGGGACACAAATTTTATGAGCGTATGCAGTGATACTAAAGTCATCAGCCAAAGCCTAACTGAATTGCTTGAACAGTTAAAACAAGTAAGCAAAAAACACAATCTTCCAGGTTTATAAACTTGTGCTTCGCAGAGTAGAATATGTCTGGTGAGCTTGCCGATTATGCTATCGCTGAAAAGATCAGCCGGGGCCGACAGTTCACGGAAAAGCCGCATCCGTACCGCTCGGACTTTGAACGCGACCGCGACCGCATAATCCACAGCTCTGCCTTTCGCCGACTGGAAGGCAAAACCCAGGTCTTCACGCCCGGCTTAGACGACTACTACCGCACCCGTCTTACCCACAGCATCGAGGTGGCTCAAATCGGAAGAACAATCGCCAAAGAGCTTAAGCTAAATGAAAGCCTTACCGAAGCAATATGTCTTGCACACGATTTGGGACATCCGCCATTTGGACACGCCGGGGAAATAATCCTCAATAAGCTGATGAATAATTTCGGTGGTTTTGAGCATAACCGGCAGACATTGCGAATCGTTGATTTGCTCGAGCATCCGTATCCCGATTTTGCCGGCCTGAATCTTATGTACGAAACTCGACTTGGATTGGCCAAGCACAAAGGCCCGTATGATAAGCCGCATGATGAAACCTTCAGTGAGCTGAACTGTTCTCTTGAGGGCCAGGTAGCCGATGTAGCCGACCGCATTGCCTACAACTGCCACGACCTCGAAGATGCCATGCGGGCCCGGCTGATAAGAACAGAGCAATTGCAGAATATAGAAATATTCTCTGAAGCGGAGAGCCGAATAAATGCCGAGGCTATCAAAGACAGAACCATCCGTAGAACAAGAACCGCAAAGGCAATTATAGACAAGCTCGTCGGCGATTGCATAAATGCAAGTAAAAAAGCCCTTGTAGAAACAAATGTGAAAATCTTAAACGACATTTACAATAAAAGCGAAAATCTGATTGCCCTTTCACGTCGAAGTGAAACTGAGCTGAAAGCATTGGAGAAGTTCTTATTCGAAAACTTTTATAAGCACGAATCACTGATGCAAACAGCAGAAAAGGTTAAAACCTGGCTCGAGCGGCTTTTCAAAAGACTGTGCCAAGAGCCGCAGCTTATGCCCGGCTACTTCCAGCGTTTTATTGAGCAGCAAGGCTTACAACGCACGGTCTGCGATTACATCGCCGGCATGACCGACAGATTCTGCCTGAAAATGCTCGCCCCGTTAGAATAAACACAATGATTTCTAACGGGGCTCGATGAAATTTAACCACGGATTCAACCCGTGAGATACCGGCTTTGCCTATCTCACGGGTTAAACATGACTTTTTGCCACAGAGGGCACAGAGAAGTTCAGAAATATTTAGCCTGCCGTTTCACGGCAGGTTTTATCTGGCCACGAAAATGCACGAAAAAAAAACCCCTATGGGGCAGGCAGATACCTTTAATTCATTTCTTCTTTAATTTCCATAACAAAGCTCATACGTAAAGCGCGTACGCGCTTTACGTATGCCATAGTACTATGTTGAAAGGTTATAAAAATTGTCATTATCGAATGGATCGCAGACTTGACGAAATACGCTTCACGAAATACAAGATACGAATTTATTTGCAGCTTCGGCCTGCCCGCCGTCGCTTCCGCTAAGGCGGGCCTGCTTTTTCTTCTTCGCACCTTGGGCCTCTTTCTACTTTTCGGTCGCCATACTGGTCATGAACGAAGCCTAAAATAGCAAATGGGCATGATTATCTACTTACGAATATTAGCAAAACCTTTGCAGCCGCAACCGCAAACAAGCTCAGTGTGCCAAGATCCATGACAATATCCATCCAGAACTGATTGATCAGCCACCTGTTGAATTTATACCATCGGTTGTCTTTCAAGTTCTGCTTTTCTCCCCCCATGTATACATACCAGTTTGCAGATTTATTGACATATGCAGCAATGACTTGAATAAATACGGCCACCAGAAATAGAAGTGCAACTGATTCCATCTGCGCTTTGCTAATTAGCTCATCCCTGAGCTCTTTATTTGTCAGAAACAACGCGGGTCCGCCAATGCCGAAGGCAATGAACCATGAGCGAAGTATCTTGTTGTATTCGCTATATTTCTCGTAACACTCTTTTGTCAGATCATCTCTGCCCATATGTGGATCCTAGTTGGACTAACTACTTATTATTGGTTTGCGCACAACGTATAGCAATTGTCTCAATCTGCACATGACACATGTTCTTCCCCAACACGCAGGCGTTTCTGCAATACAACCATTTTAACACAGAAGCATGAATCCGAGATGTCTCGCTTCCTTATTCGTGAAGCGTGAAGCGTATTTCGTATTGCGTAGCTCTGCTACAGATATATCGTGTTTGCATTCCGCATTCCTTCAACCAGAGTTTATCCTGAGCGTAGCCGAATGGGCTCAGGACAGGCTTTGCAGAATGACAAGCGGGCGATTCGAGGAAGCTCTGCGCTCCGGATTGTATCACGCTTTCAGAAATAAAATAAACATAAACAAGTAAAAAGGCAAAAACTCAGTGAATTAGAGAATTTCCCTAAGGGATGCCTTATGGCAAGAGAATTAGCGAATTGGCCGGATTTGAGCAGAATCTTCGCTAATTTATGTGTTATACGCTTTATCTTTGTCGGTCGAATCGACCGGCACTACAGGCGTGCCGGCTAAAAAAACCAAAATCCGTGTTAATCTGTGAAATCTGTGGTTTCAACCATTTCCGCAGGTAGTTAGAAGCAAAAATCGGAAATTTCGAAAATTTTTTTATTCCTTTGCTACCGGTCGCTTACGCTCCCGGCTCTGTTTATTTTTTTGCAAATTTTCGCATCAAACGTGCAGGTTCGTCCAATTATAGAGGCGCTACTTTTTGGCCTCCGGCAAAAAGTAACCAAATACTAAATCCTAAACTCTAAATCCGAAACAAGCACGGTGTCAAATCCTAATATCTAAATCCTAAATCCTAAACAATTACCAAAATTCAAATGTTCAAATTTTCAAAACCTTTTGTTTTTGTCATTTGAGTTTTAGACATTTGATATTGTTTAGAATTTAGATATTCGAATTTAGGATTTCTGCGGATGGAGGATCCCGCATCAAAGCAACAGTTCACATTCCTGATTGGCTCCAAGATGTGCTCGTCCGGCCGGTGCTTTTGTATCGGCGGCTGCGCTATGGGTATACGTTTCGCCTGATTCGCATGGCGCAGCCAAAGTACGCAAAGGTGGAACTGGCAGATTATAAACGCCTGCGCGAATACGAATGGCTTGCAAAAAAAGGAAATAACAGCTTTTACGCGCGAAGACATGTGAAAGGCGGCAAAAAAGGGAAAGAGACGCTAATATACATGCATCAGGATATTATCAAAGTGCCTGAAGGGATGGTGGTGGACCATATCAATCACGATGGGATGGACAATAGAAGGGCAAACCTCAGAGCCGCAACGTATTCACAGAATTTGTGCAACACAAGAAAACGCTCGGGGGCAACTCAATCGAAATACAAAGGAATTTACTGGAGAAAGAAGAATCGCAAATGGCAGGCTCAGATAACGTTCGAGATATGGCTGCAAAGAAATATTTCGGCGAATTTGCATGCTTAAATTTCTCTCAAGATATAAGGCCGGAGCCTGTCCGCCGAAGCCTTGGCGAAGGCGGAACACGGCGGCGAGGAAGTATCACGGCGAGTTCGCCAGTCTGAATTTCCCCGAATCCGAGAGTGGCTGCTCGCCGCCGGCGTAGCCTTTGGCGTAGCGGGGAGGGCGTAAAGAATTCAGAATGTAGAATTGCGTTAATATTCTTTTGCCGTAAGGCATACTGCGTAGACCCCGTTAGAATACCCCGTGGCCTGCCTTCGCCGAAGTTCATCCTTCGCAGTGCCTGCGCCGCCGAAGCGGCTGCGAAGGCTGGAAGCACTGCTACGGAGAATGGACGGCTGCGCGCAGGCAGGCTTGCCACGGGGATGAAAATATTTAATTCCGTTGTGTCAAACACAGGCTTTATGGGCTTGGCCATCCCTTTCGGGAATGCCCCGTACGAGTAACGTTAGCTCTGCCACAGGTAGAAAGACGAAGGGCTTCTAACGGGGTTGACTTAAACATCGCCTTGCGGTAACCTACAGCCCGTGAGATAAATCAAAACATATATCACGGGCTAAATTATGAAAAGATTATTTGCATCCTGTTTCGGTCTTGGCTGGCTGCCGATTGCTCCGGGGACGTGGGGGTCACTGCCGCCGGTGGTCGTCTTCGCTCTGATGCGGCACTTCAACCTATCGCCTGTTTTCATATCCATCTTCATGGTGATCTTTGTACTGGTCGGCTCTGTCATTTGTGTTAAATACGCTCCAGCCTCGATAGCAGTGACCGGCAAAACGGACCCGCCGGAAGTTGTGGCCGATGAGTTTGCAGGCCAGTCTCTTACTTTGGTTTTCACATGCGCACTAACAAATCCCCCAGTCTTAGCTGCTACTATAGGCGGTTTCCTGTTATTCAGGTTTTTTGATATAGTTAAGCCTTGGCCGATACGTAAACTCGAAAAATTTCCCCAGGGATGGGGCGTCCTTGCCGATGATTTATTAGCCGGCGTGTATGCCGGAGTAGCTTTATTGCTCTTTTTGAGATTATATTCTCATTGGTCATTGGGATGAGTGAACTAAAGTGCCTAAAGTGAGCTAAAGTGACACGGAGTGTCATTGCGAGGAGCGCAGCGACGTGGCAATCTCCTTGCTCAGATTTGAGATTGCTTCGCTTCCGTCTTCGCCAAGGCTACGACGGACAAGTCGCTCGCAATGACAATAATTTTAGGCACTTTAGTCACTTCAAAATTTAGGTACTAAATAGGAAAGAACCGTGACAGCAGAATATTCTGTCGAAGTTTGTAAAAAACTTGAAGAGCAATTTCACGCAGCGCAATTGCATCGGCCGATACGCCTCAGACGCTATGAGCCGGGCACTGAGCTTGACTTTAACGTGACAGGTGTAAGCCAGGCAAACTCAGCCCGAGTTCATCTGGTTGTTGAGAAATTTGTAGGTGGAGGTTTCGCGGGGCAGGTCTATAAAGTAAAGGTTCTGGCAATCGAGCCCCCGTTCTTGCTTTCGCAAGAAAGCAAGGGGGCAATAGACGGACTCAAAGTAGGCCATGTTTATGCGATGAAGATTCTCATTCCGCCTTCGAGGTTTTCTCGTCTGTTTCGTAATTTGCTCTATTGGATAGGCTTTCAAGGACCATTTGCCTTGCAGGTCAATCCGGCGGCGGTCAGGGCCGGCGCACTTTGGCAGAAATTTATCCGCCGGGCAGCAAAGATTCGATTCGGCGATGAGAATACCGTTGTCGATATTCACGCAACCTTTATTGATAGCACCTTAGGCAGTTGTGGAGAATTGAGCGAGTGGATTGACGGACGCACCTGGCGGCTGGAGGTCGATGACCACCTGGATATGCTGCGGCGCTGGCGGAGGGTCAGAAAAAAATCCAAAATTCCGGCCAAAAGCCGGTTGGGCTCGCCCGAATACCGTGCGAAGTACGAGTTTATGCACGAATTTGTCGAGCTTCTGCACGATATGGGAGGCTACGAATTTGCGAGGCAATATGAATGGTCAACGTGCAAGAGTCAGCCGAACTGCCTGAAACGCCGAGGTTTAGCCTCGGCACCTGTGGCCGAGGCAGCCCCCGCCACAGGTGCGGGGGCTAATTCATCAACAGGTCTGGTGGCGGTTGATTTTAGGGCGGGACTTGCACTACTACCATTTTTGCCGATGAGTCCGGGGGATTTTAAGCTAATAGCCGCTGGCTTTATGCGAGGCTCATTAGTACAGTTCGACCGCGGCAGTATCAGCAAACTACAAACCTTCGTGGAAACAGACAGCGATGAATTCGCTGATATGCCAAGAATGCTGGAAGAGTTAAAAGAATCAGAGCGGATTTATCGAAATTCGGCTCCTGATATTATACATAATCATATCCGGTTTCTGTATAGCCGACAGCTTTGGTCAACAATGCTTGTTAGTGCTATCACCGGCTGGAAAGTGCGAAATTTTATCGATCAGCAACACGAGCAGAAGCTGCAAAGCAGCAGGCTCTTAACGTTGTTATTTGCTATCATCGGTCTTATTCCGCTACTTGGAAAGTTCATTCTTAAGATTTGGGGCCAGCCTTATTGGCGCAAGCACTATACGGAGCTTCTTACGAGCCGGGGATATTTGCTCCGAGCGGTTCGAGCAAGAATCGCAGAGATAGTTTCTGTCTGGCACAGAGCAGGACGAGTTAACGAACAGCAAGCGCTTAAAATATCGGATGAAATTTGGCGATTTTTCTGCCATCTGCCCATTTCGATTTTGCCCGCCAAGCTTCACCGATTTTTAACCGATAAAAATTTCAGAAAAGAAAAACTTGTGTACATATTTATTCGGCCGATTCGGCTGTATTTTAATGCGGAGCTGCGCCAGCAGTGGCTGCGGGAAATGATAACCGATGGCCGGAAAAAACATATCCTCAGTGATAAGGACGCAAAAATTATCCTTTCACGAATTAGCGAGCCTTTTATACAAAAATATCTCAAGAGTTTAGCGGTGCATGTTTGCACTTTGCCGGTGACGCAGGTTGTCTCTGTGCTGGTTGCGATTATTTATATTTTAATGCATCCGGAAATGCCGAGGGCACAGGCATGGGGTATAGGACTTGGCATAATCGCATTATTTCAGGTAGTTCCGATTTCGCCGGGGTCGCTGACACGAGGACTTTATGTTCTGTATCTGGTGATAAGCGAGAGGAATTTCAAAGACTATAATATCGCGGTTTTTTTGGGCTTTTTCAAATACGTTGGTTATCTGGCTTTTCCTATCCAGATGACGTATCGTTATCCTGCTTTGGCGCGCTTTATGGCGGTTCACTGGTCGACCGAAGCGGTGCACATTGTCCCTGTCTTTGGTGAAAGAGGTGCGCTGCTGGAGCATGGAATTTTTCGCTTGTTCTATAACTGGCCTTTGACAATACGGCGACGAATGCGCAGGCGAGCTGAGATTCGAGCATTTATAAAGCCACGATATTGGCACGTATGTTTGTGTGCTCTCGCCGCGGCGGCGATATTTGGACTCGCGGATTTTGTTTTTATTAGTAATGTTGAAAAACTGCCGAGCTTGAAGAATATTTGGCTGCTCGTTGTAGCTGTGCCGCTGGTTTGCGGCGGGATAGTAACCTTAGGCTGTGGCGGTGCGGCGTTAGGCAGGCGCATTATCGCTGTGAGTGTCTGTGCTGTTTTAACAGGAGTTCTTTATACGGCAGTCTCAGCCATACTTAGCCATAATAGCGGAATTATAGCGCCGCAAGGCGTCCTGCGGACTTACAATATTATGACAAGCTGTATGTGGCGAGTATTTATCTTCACTATTTTATCAATCACTGGTGCAGTAGTTACAGAACTATTGCTACCTGATCCCGATGTGGTATAATCATAGCACGTGGAGTCAACATCGCGGTGTAGAAAAGCCAGGCTTGTCCTGTCTCAAAAAAGCTGGATTTTTTTGTCATTTGTTGTTATATTTCCGGCTACATTTATGTTATTTTATCAATTAAGGTAAAAGATCGAATCGGTGAAATAATTAGTGTTTGATTAAGACGTTTCTGAGCAAACTGTCCTTCAAAGAGTTTGCTATAGAAAAGGGAGTTGAAAATGAAAACTGAAGTCTTATCCTCAACACTAATCACAATGGTAAGTCATAAGCACCTAAGAAAACTGCTGGCAAAGAAAGTCGATGACTACATCTATAAAAAAATAGTCGACGAGGATTCTGAGGATTTGAAAGTGGTGGCAGAAAAAAGATACCAATTCCTCTCGGCAATGCTGCGGTGCTTGGTCAAAAACATAAATAAAGGGTATGTCTCACCTGAAATTATCAAAAAGATCGTCAATGTATTTGTGCAGAATAATCTAATTCGCGAAGACCAAAGCTATACTCAGGCAGTTGAAGAATTCAGAAAAAAGTACGGAGAGTTTCCGCCGACTTTTATCGTTTTCTCTCCGACACAAAAATGCAATTTAAATTGCACAGGCTGTTATGCAAGCTCGACAGCAGACACGTCCGCCACTATACCTTATCCCTATGTGGACAGAGTAGTCAGTGAGGTCCACGACTTCTGGAGCGTTAGGTTCATAACTATCAGCGGCGGTGAACCTTTTATGTATAGGAGCAATGATAAAAGCCTCATTGATATTTACCGAAAATACGACGATATGTTCTTCCTTACATATACAAACGGCACTGTTATTAACAAAGAAATTGCGCATCAACTGGCCGATTGTGCCAATGTCACGCCGGCAATTTCGGTTGAGGGATTCGAGGAACAAACCGACCAAAGAAGAGGCCGCGGTACATTTAAGAAAATCCTCAAAGCTTTGGAACACCTAAGAGATGTCGGCGTACCTTTCGGCATCTCCGTCACGGCAACAAGCAGAAACGTTGATTTATTACTGGAAGATGAGTTCTACGATTTCTTCTTCGAACAGCAAGGCGCCTGCTATATGTGGCAATTCCAACTGATGCCTATTGGCAGAGGCAAAGATGAAATGAGTTTAATGGTCCATCCTGAACATCGACTTAACTTATACAGAAAATGGGAAAAGCTGTTAAGTGAAAAAAGGTATTGTCTGGCTGATTTCTGGAATAGCAGCGTTTTGTCCAGAGGCTGCATTGCCTACGGAAGAAGCGGCGGTTACTTCTATATAGATTGGAACGGCAATGTAACTCCCTGTGCCTTTATTCCATACTATGTTGACAATATTTATGATTTATATAAAAACGGAAAGACATTGTCGGATGCGCTGTTCTCTAATTTTATGAAAAACGGCCGAAAATGGCAGAGAGAATATGGCCTCGACGATTGGAAAAAACCGGTGAACTGGTTAATGCCTTGCTCGATAAGAGACCATTACGAAATTTTTAGAAATTCGGTTCTGCCAAAAAACGTAAAGCCCGAAGATGAGAAGGCCAAAGAAGCCCTTGAATCTGCCGAATATCTCGAAGTGATGAAAAATTATGACCAACAATTAGAAAGTTTAACTAAAAAAATCTGGGAGATTGAGTATATAAACAAGGAGGCAGCCAGAGGCGCGTACAAATATCAAAGTATAGGTATCAATCGGGGGCCTCGAACTTTTGACCAAGATGCTCGCGCAAAAACAACCAATATAAATTAAGGTACTCTCTGCCAATGGTCATTGAAGCACCGTATAGCAAATACAGCAAAACCAACTTTAAGATTGCTATCGTTGCTTGCATTGGTGGCGCAATTATTTTTGCTTACGATGGCTATCTCAGCAAATATGAATGGTCGTTACGTCACAGCTTCTATGAAAAGCACGTCAAAGACGGAAAGCCGGATAGCGATATATTGTTTAATCAAAAGGCTCCTTTGATTCTTATCCCTCTTGCCGCGATCTTAACAGCCTGGTACTGGGCGCGCAAGAATAAGAAACTTTTGGCTGATGAAAATGAGCTTATTATAAGCAACAAGGCAAAAATTACTTATGACTCCATTCAAAAAATAGATAGAACTTACTTTTCCACAGGATCCCTTGCGGGAGATTCAAAGGGTTACTTCGTTATCACATACAAAAATAATGAGGGCATCGAGGTCAATCGTAAACTAAGCAATAGAAAGTACGATAACTTGGAAGCTATTTTGGAGCATCTTGTGTCAAAAATCAGTTGACCCCGTTAGAACTATATGGCATTGAACTAAACTTTTCATTCTATGATATTATCTAACGGGGTTGAAAAGAAAGTGCCTAAAGTGTAAAGTGCCTAAAGTGAGCTAAAGCTTGTCCCCGCGAAAGCGGCTGTTAGAAAAGGGTTCCCGCAAGGCGGGGTCACAAGCCATAACTTTAGGCGCTCCAAACTTTAGTTCACCTCCCTGCTTTCTTGCCCCTGCCTTCGCAGGAGTAAATGCGCAGCATGGCTTGCGCCACTTGTCCCCGCGGAAGCGGGGAGCAAGAAAGGGGGCTTACTCATCTGTAGGAGACGAGCACAAATGAACTTATGCGTTGTAGGATTACAGTGGGGAGATGAAGGTAAGGGTAAGGTAGTCGATATTCTTTCCGAACACAGCGATATTGTCGTACGATACAGCGGTGGTTCCAATGCCGGACATACTGTTGTTGTTGGTGATACCAGGTTTGCCTTACACCTTTTGCCCAGCGGCTCCGTTAGGCCGAATGTAAAATGTGTAATCACAAATGCCGTGGTAGTTGATCCTGAAGTTTTGATAAATGAAATTGAAACCATTGCGAACAAAGGCATCACGTTAAAGGGACGTCTCCTTATAAGCGAAAACGCACATGTCGTCCTGGATTATCACAAAAAAGAAGACCAATTAAGAGAGGACTCGCTCGGCAAAAACAAGATCGGTACTACCATTCGTGGCATAGGACCTTGTTATGCAGACAAAGCCGGTAGAAGTCACGCTGTCCGAATGGGCGACTTAAGAAACCTTAATAAGCTCAAAATAAAACTGCAAGCCATAGTGGACTATAAAAACAAGGTCTTCACCGCCGTCTATCAGAAGACAGAAGCTCCGTCCTCCGTCATCGCTGCACTAAGTGCGGATGACATCTTCGAAAAGTGTAAAACTTATGCCGATAAGCTTTTGCCGTTTACAACCGATACGACCGAATTTCTACACAATTCGATTGCTCTTGAAAAATCAATTCTGTTCGAGGGCGCACAGGGAACTTTACTGGATCTGGATCATGGCACTTTCCCATACGTGACCAGCTCTAACTCAAGTGCCTTAGGCATGCCTGCCGGCTGTGGTGTGCCGACAAAATTTATTGACAAATTCATCGGCGTTGCCAAAGCCTACACCACAAGGGTCGGAGCAGGGCCTTTCCCAACCGAGCAGGATAATGACATTGGTCAGTATATCCGTGACCGAGGGCACGAATATGGCACCACTACCGGCCGACCCCGAAGATGCGGCTGGTTCGATGCCGTCGCCTTATCATACGCAGTAAGAATAGGTGCTATCGATGAATTAGCTCTAATGCACCTCGATACTTTGGCGGGGCTTTCAGAAGTAAAGATTTGCACCGCATACAATCTGAAGACAGAAGACAGTCCACAGGATGCCTTACGGCAAAGACAGAAGACAGAAGCTCCGTCTCCGCCCTCCGTCTTCCGTCCTCCGTCCTCCGTTGTGACGTGGTTCCCGGCTAATATAGACCGACTCTCAAAAGCTCAAGCTATTTATGAAACTGTCCCTGGATGGGACCAAGATTTAACTGAAGTTAAGGATTTTACAAAGTTACCCCCGAATGCACAAAACTATATTTCTCGGATAGAGAAGGTAATCGGCAGGCCAATTACAATCATTGGCGTAGGGCCAAAACGAAGTCAAACGATATTTAGACAATAGAGTACAAGCGATCCATGAGAACATGTATAATAAATGGTGGGCAGTGCCCACCCTACATTGCTGTTAAGCTGTTGCTGCACTTTTAGGACGAAAGAAAATTGAAAAAGAATACCGAAGAGAAGCTAAACTTGTCCCAAACGAAGTTGAGGGAACAAACCGCCGAACGGCTTGGACTGACAATCGAGCAAATCCCGCGCCATATCGCTATCATTATGGACGGCAATGGTCGTTGGGCAAAACAAAGGTCTCTGCCCCGGGTTGAGGGACACCGCCAAGGAGCACATACAGCCGAAAAAATAGCTCAATGCTGTGTTGACCTCGGCATTGAATCTTTGACTTTGTATTCGCTCAGCTCGGAAAACTGGAAAAGACCCAAAGCTGAAGTCGATGCCCTTATGCACCTTCACACCCAATACCTTATAGGAATCCGCCCCAAGCTGATGAAAAACAATGTAAAATTGATTCACCTTGGCCAATTGGAGGGCCTGCCCGTGACACTTCAAAAAGAGCTTTCAAAAACTATGATGCAAACCTGCAAAAATACCGGTATGGTACTCGGCCTAGCAATGAATTACGGCGGCAGAGCTGAAATCACCGAAGCAGCCAGAAAAATTGCACAGGAATATAAAAAGGGACAACTACGTCTGAGAGACATTAACGAACAATGTATAAGCCGGCATCTATACACTGACCAAATCAGAAGACAGAAGACAGTCCGCAGGATACCTTACGGCAAAGACAGAGGACAGAGGACAGATGTTCAGTCATTCATATATGAGCCGGATCTGTTGATACGTACCGCAAACGAGATGAGGATCAGCAATTTCCTGCTCTGGCAGATTTCATACAGCGAATTCTATGTCACAAAAACCCTTTGGCCGGTCTTCAAAAAGGCAAATTTGGAAAAAGCAATAATAGCCTATTCAAAACGTGACAGACGATTTGGAAGTGTAAAGTGAGCTAAAGTGACTAAAGTGCGAAGTGCCTAAAGTTTGGAGTACCTAAAGTTCTAAAATTATCCGGCAGTCCGGCACGGCAAAAGACTATGCCATGAAGGAAAGGATAACTTTAAGTCACTTTAGTTCACTTTAGGCACTCTTAACTTAGTTCTATGCTGAAATACAGATTATTTTTTGGAGCTTTCGCGAAGAAGATTTCAAATCCTAAATTCTAAGCTCTAAGTTCTAAACAATTTCAAATGACCAAAATATAAAATTCACCCTTCGTAACCTGCCCTATGCAGTGCCTAAGGGACGGTGGTCAGGGTCACTACGGAGAATGGACAATTTGTTTTGGACATGGGCCTGGCCATTCTGCGAATTTAATATTTGAATTTTAGATTTGTTTCTGATTTAGTTATTAGAATTTAGGATTTGAATAAGTTTTTGTCTGATACACAGATAACCTTATATTTGAGATCGGCAGGAATTACATTCCACGAGCGGATTGCTGCAGAAAGCCGCCTGAAACTTACGACAGATAACTATGTTTTATTTATTTCTCGCCACGAGCACTGAGCTTTTTGGCCATTTGAATGTGGTCTTGCTATTCGCTGTGGTCATTTTGGGCGGGGCTTTAGGTGCTCGTCTTATTCAAGAGCTGCATGTCCCTCAAGTCGTCGGTTGTATCATTGTTGGGATACTCCTTGGAGACGTCTTTGGTTTGATAACTACCGAAACCACTGAAGCCCTTGAGCCGCTGACAATGTTCGCGCTGGGCGTCATAGGATTTATGATTGGGGCGGAGCTTCGGGCAGAGGTGTTTAAGAAATATGGTAAGCAGTTCTTCGTGATACTTTTCTCCCAGGGTCTCGGAGCTTTTTTTCTGGTGGCGGTGGTGACATCAATGGTAATGTGGGTCGTAACAGGCCAATCACATACTTCAATTGCGATGGGACTTGTTTTTGGTGCCATCTCCTCGGCAACGGCACCGGCAGCAACAGCTAATGTATTATGGGAATATAAAACAAGGGGACCTCTTACGGCTACAATACTGGCCATTATCGCTCTGGACGACGCTCTGGCACTTTTGCTCTACCGCGGCGCAGCAACCGGAGCAAAGGCTCTTACCGGCACAGGTCACGATTCTGTTGTCACTACTATGCTTGTGCTGTTCGGAGAAATAGTCGGTGCAGTAGCATTGGGATTCTTAGCGGCAGTACTACTCTATCTTTTTCTGAAGTTCGTCAGAGCTGAGGATAAAATTTTAGAATTTGCATTGGCGTCGCTTTTACTCGTCGTTGGTGTTTCGATGATACCACGGATCGACCCGATTCTGCCTGCCATGACATTGGGCATAACGATCGCCAACTTAATGCCTCGTGAGAGTAAGGGTATGTTTAAGCTCATCGAAAGATTCACACCCCCAATCTACATCTCATTTTTTGTGCTTGCCGGGGCACATATGAAGTTTGGCAAATTAAGCTTATGGATGGTTATTCTTATAATATTCTACACTCTATTTAGAGCAGCAGGTAAAATGACCGGTTCCTGGTTCGGCGCCAAGTATTCAGGCGCTCCGGCGGTAGTTCGTAAATATCTGGGAATTTGTCTTTTGCCTCAAGCCGGCGTTGCTATCGGCCTTGCTATTTTAGCCAGTCAGCAGTTTCAGGGAGAGCTTGCTCACACGATTATTATGGTAACCATGACAGCAACGTTCTTAATGGAGATACTGGGACCTATTTTAGTCAAGGTTGGTGTTAAAAAGGCTGGCGAAGTAGGACTGAATATAACTGAAGAAGACCTGATAAAGATATACACAGTTAAAGATGTCATGGATACTAAGCCGACAAGCATTCCACAGGATTTACCACTGCAGCAAATTCTTGAGGTATTCAGCACAACTGATAGTCTGTATTATCCGGTTGTTGATGCTCAATCACGACTAATAGGTATAATTACTATTCCAGATATTAAAGAGATATTTGCGAATAGGGAATTTGCCGGCTGGTTGTTGGCTTGTGATGTTGCCGAGCCTGTGCTGGACAAGACGACGCCAAATAAGCCGCTTGAAGAGATCATAGAGCACATGAGAAGGTATCATTTAGAAAATATACCGGTAGTAGCCGATCAAGATAGCGATGAGCTTGTCGGTGTTTTAGATTATGCTAAAACGTTCCGGAAAATAAGTGCGGAGGTTCTAAATAGACGGAAAGCGGCGGAAGGAATAGCTCTGGCAACCGGCTAATGGAAGTGAGGACAGAGGACAAAGGATGGAATTTCTGTCTTCACTCTTCTGACATCTGACTTCTGAAATATGGTGGAATGTTGAAGCGTTTTTCTTTTGGAAAAGATAAAAGACTTGTCAACAACAAGCAATTCAAAACTGTTCTGGCTCGTAATCTCTGTGCCACTGACGGATTTCTTATGCTATATATGGCGGAAAACAAATATGATTATCCACGACTGGGCGTCTCTGTCAGCAAATCATGTGGTAATGCGGTTGTACGTAATCGACTGAAACGATTGTTAAGAGAAGCCTTTCGGCAACACGCCTTAGGCGTGCCAGCCGGTTTTGATTATTTACTTATGATTTCGCCTAAATGGTCGAAAAAATCAAATAAAGCCTGCCCTGAGCTTGCCGAAGGGTCGATTGATTCCAAAAAAACCATTAGTCAACCGACATTTGAGCAGGTACAAAATTCGTTTTTAGCTCTGGTAAAAGAAATAGTTGAGAAGATAAAATAAAATTTGAATTGAGAATTACAAACTCTACATTCTAAATTCAAAATTCTGAATTCTTTGAGGTTGGGATTTGAGCGATAAACGCAAATTACTACCCATAGGGACAGCAGCGAAAAAAGCTGGCATTTCCCGGCAAACTTTGCAATACTACCTTATGGTCGGTTTGCTTGAGCCTGCAGATGTTACGCCAACCGGTAGGCGGCTGTTCGATGAAAGGTGCATAGAGCGAATAAAGCTGATCAATAAGCTAAATATCAGCGGCTATCCTTTGCGTGCCATAAGGGAGCTGTTTCTCCAAAGCCGTTCCGACTCGAAAGGAAATGAACTGTGAGCGACTACGAAACTATTCAAAAAAGGCGCAATATTATTGTAGGCCTTTTTGTAATATTAGCTGTATTTGCGCTGGTATGGCTTATATTTAAGTTCGGAGATATACCGACGGCTGTGACCAAAATCAGCTCTTTCGATGTATTTGTTCAATTTCCTACTGCACCCGGTGTCCAAAAAGATACGCCTGTGCAATTTTGTGGGTATCAGATCGGCAGAGTTACAAAGGTTATGGCACCGGAAATACGTCGCGACTTGAAAACCGGGCTCGAATATCATCAGTCAATGATTGCTTTGAGCATTGACAAGAAATATCGGAATATTCCTTCTAATGTAGAGATAAAATTAATGACGCGAGGCCTCGGTAGCAGTTATATTGAGCTGACCGTTGATCCTGCTAAGCTTCCGGCTCCGATGACTGACCCAAATCGACCGGAGACGAGGTTTTTAGTTGACGGAATGCTGAAGCAGGGATCGACCGGTATGACCAGTGAGTTTTTCCCGGAAGAAAGTCAGGAAAAATTTGAGAACATAGCTGAAAGCCTAAAGAGTCTTATAGATCACGTCAAGGATATCATCGGTGATCCCAACAGCAAAGATAATCTCAAGAAGACGCTGGCTAATATGTCTGAGGTATCAGAGCATGCTGTAGAGACCATGCGGCAAGCTGAGCAGACGTTAAAAGAGTTCCGAGAATTTGCCGCTGCCGGGACCAAAACTATGCAAAATGCCGATGCCAAAGCAGAAAGGCTTGTTACCACCTTGATTGATACGAGCGAACAACTAAGTGAAGCAGCATCACAATTACGAGTGATTTTAGAAAAGGCCAATAGCGGCGAAGGAACTGTTGCCAAGCTCGTCAATGACGGACGATTATACGAAAGTATGCTCGAAAACGCTGATCAAATGCAATTGCTATTAAAAGAGTTAGAATCTTTTTTAGCTAAATCTCGGGACAAAGGTCTGCCGATCAAACTAAAGTAATACTATGTATTGCCAAGATGCTAAGTTATTGGCGGCTCTTTTAGCATAAGTGCATATAATACCAATTGCATTAAATTACTGCGCTTCGTGCGTTTGGCACATATGGAGGGCAGCCTCAAGCGCAGCGCCCCGCCTGAGCTTGTCGAAGGCTTGGGGGATGTCTTGCCGGCCTTTATGCAAAGCGCAATATTTAATTACAATTGCTATAATACAATCGAATGATTTTCAGATATTAGCAGTTTCTGCTAAAAGAAACTGCTAATAAGTACAGGTATATGTTTATATGTTAGTGTAATAGCAATCGTACTTAATTACAGCGCTTTTGCCGGGTTATCTGATGTGATTCATGGCGCTGCTGAGCCAATATATATTGAATCCACATGCTGCCTTAAATATGTGAGGCGCAAGGATTAATCACAATTGGTATAACTGTAGAATTGATGCAAAGCGGCCCTATGCTTGTGCACAAGGCCGCTTCTTTAGCAGCCGAAGCAACTATTCGATGCGATGCCATAGGGGCTGATTACTGCGCCAACGATACGTCTTATTACCAATCGCGCACGATAAGCCCATCCTTGCCCACATAATACCTTTCTGCATCTTTTATCTTAAGATTATAAACCTTGCCAACAAAGGGCGCTACCCTTTTTATAACGCTCTTGATGCTGACGGGTCCCTTTAATGACATTAGCTTCAAGCCAGCTTTGAGGTCCTGGACGGGGACCCATCGCTGCGAATCAAGCAGAAACAGGTGTGAGCTTGCCACGCTAATGCAGTCTCCGGTTTCAAGCACAACATCATAGCATTGGAACGCTCCCTCGTGCTCTTCTACGCGTTCAACCTGCCTGAACGATACCGTTTGGGCCGAGCAACTCATCGCCTCAACTGGTTCAAGCATACTAATTTTTTGCCCTTGAGTAACCTGCGAGATTCTAACCTGTGTCCCATTTACCCAAACGAGCGTATCAGCAGGGAAGCACCTGCCGCCTTTTGTAGGTTCCCCATCATGCACCAGCAGCGAGTCTTTCCTGTGGCCAGGCACACTTTGAAAAACTATAGGCAACTCACCTAACTGAGGATGACCAAGTCCTTGAGGCAGATGTGTATAAATATTATCATCCTCAACGCCACAATAAGAGCGTTTCTCAAACTCTACGTGCATGTCCATAAACAGCACCTGCTGTCCATCTTCCTGGTGAGCAATAGCGTTTCCTTGTTTTGCCTGTTCAGCCGTGCCGTTCCAGGGTTGTATGTCTGGTGAAAACAGCGAGAAATCCTTAGCTTGTGCAGCAGGGGAATCGATCCACGGATTTCTATCGGCTGCCACCGCCATACCCGGCTCACTTGACGAGGTCAAAGCATATACGCCATAAGGCATATGATAGGTGTAGCTGCAATGAGTGTTGGCTGCATCACCAGGCGAACCACCGAAATCCCAGGCGTGAATAAGCTCTTCAACAACAGTGGTGTCCCGATCGGGATAGTCAGCAAGGCTAAACTCCCTAGTCCCTGAATCGGCCTTGCAGACAAACGACTTGGGAGTAACCTCAGCGTACTTTACTAAAAGGTAAAAGCTGGAGGAAATGGTGGCGGTGCCGCCGCTTTGGTCTGCTGCTAAGCTGTAAGCCCGAAATCGGTCAGCGGCATCCCAGTCAACGAGACCACCCCACACGGTCTGTCTTCCACCCGCACGAGGGAGCTCATCTTCATAATCGTTGGCATAGATCAGCATTGCTTTGCCCATGCCGGACAGGTTCGTTCCGCAGGTCATGCGAAAGGCAATCTGTCTGACCCTGGCTAAAGCGGGCATCAATATACCCATCAGAAGTGCTATGATCGCAATAACGACCAATAGCTCAACTAATGTGAAACCTTTCGTCTTCATCTTTGTTCTCCTTCACTAATCCGGAGATTCGCCAGCCAGACCGTTCTTAAGCACATTTTTGTTTACCTTTTTATAAATAAATGCTTAACCCAGAAAACGCCAATTCAACTTTTACCTGCGAATCTCCTTAACAATATATTTTCAGCTTAAGAACAGCCGGTTAATTTTCGGAATGTCTTTTTTCAAATGCGCGCATGTGATTAAGCCCCATAGTTGAAAGCAACTATCGGGTTATCAGCGCAAACCAAATTTAGTTAGGATCTTCCAGACAGGTAGGCTTGGGATATATAGGAAAGATACAGAATATGATAGCAAATTAAATTATAATAAATTTTTAACCTACCACTTTCTATATTTTTTACGTAAAAATCGCTGACATTGTTCTACAAAAAACATTTTAAAAAACACAAAATCTGCTGAAGAGGCATAACCAAGAACACTTCGAGCATCAGACAGTATGGCTTCATAAAAGGAAGTACCCCTGAACCTGCAAATTTGTGTATATTCCTGTCAAGCTTAAAGGCGTTTGGTAATACCATTTTACCATTTCTAAAAATTAATGGAGACTGTAGCAAATCTACCGGCATAGCACTGCTCTCTTTCTTGTATTATGGACTATGTTCACGGTTTCGTTGCGGCCACGAGCATTTGCATCTCGTAGCATGTCAATCGCAATTCGCTGGCTTATATGGTCTCTGGTTCGCACACGATACACGATGCGAAATTTGAGCTTCTTAATACCTAAGATACTTAGGCATTATATCATTTCTAAAAATTAGTGGCGCTTTAAGGATTTTCGGGTTGTTGCTTTTGAGTCTTGGTCCGCCCAAGGCGGATTTGCCTTGGTTAGAAATTTATCCATAGCATATGCCACAATTCACATGATGAGCACAAAAATTTATTATGATTGGTATAAAACATGCTTGAGGCTATAGACAAAAGCGGCCTTATGTTATGCATAAGGCCGCTTTTAAGGTCACTGAAATACGCCCCATGTTTCCTATTAACGTCTGCTCGTTGGGCTTGAAGTTGGCTCACCATCATGCACTAACAGCGAGTCTTTCCTGTGGCCAGGCACACTTTGAAAAACTATAGGCAACTCACCTAACTGAGGATGACCAAGTCCTTGAGGCAGATGTGTATAAATATTATCATCCTCAACGCCACAATAAGAGCGTTTCTCAAACTCTACGTGCATGTCCATAAACAGCACCTGCTGTCCATCTTCCTGGTGAGCAATAGCGTTTCCTTGTTTTGCCTGTTCAGCCGTGCCGTTCCAGGGTTGTATGTCTGGTGAAAACAGCGAGAAATCCTTAGCTTGTGCAGCAGGGGAATCGATCCACGGATTTCTATCGGCTGCCACCGCCATACCCGGCTCACTTGACGAGGTCAAAGCATATACGCCATAAGGCATATGATAGGTGTAGCTGCAATGAGTGTTGGCTGCATCACCAGGCGAACCACCGAAATCCCAGGCGTGAATAAGCTCTTCAACAACAGTGGTGTCCCGATCGGGATAGTCAGCAAGGCTAAACTCCCTAGTCCCTGAATCGGCCTTGCAGACAAACGACTTGGGAGTAACCTCAGCGTACTTTACTAAAAGGTAAAAGCTGGAGGAAATGGTGGCGGTGCCGCCGCTTTGGTCTGCTGCTAAGCTGTAAGCCCGAAATCGGTCAGCGGCATCCCAGTCAACGAGACCACCCCACACGGTCTGTCTTCCACCCGCACGAGGGAGCTCATCTTCATAATCGTTGGCATAGATCAGCATTGCTTTGCCCATGCCGGACAGGTTCGTTCCGCAGGTCATGCGAAAGGCAATCTGTCTGACCCTGGCTAAAGCGGGCATCAATATACCCATCAGAAGTGCTATGATCGCAATAACGACCAATAGCTCAACTAATGTGAAACCTTTCTTTTTCTTCATTTTTATTCTCCTTCAATTATGAGATTCACAAGCTCGACCGTTCTTAAGCACGCTTTCGTTTACGTTTTGATAGATAAATGCTTAACTAAAAAACGCCAAACCAACTTTTACCTGCGAATCTCCTTAACAAATATTTGCCGCATAAGAACGGCTGATTTACATTCACTAAGACAATTTCAAACGGTTTTTTACAATTAGCTTTGCCGGCTGAACGATAAAGTCAGCACAATTGCGCAAACCAAACAGACAGAAGATTTCTTTAACAGGTAGGTTTATGATATAAAGGAGGATGTAAAATATGATAGCCGATTAAATTATAATGGTTATAATAAACATACTACCTGTTTCTATGTCCAATAATAGCACTCAGAAGGCTTTCTGTCAAACAAATTTCGGCAGATTTTTGGATTATCTTAAAAAAAATTTTACATTTTTCTTATTTTTTGTATTTTTGTCTTAAAATCAAAGATATGACTACGCATAAAACGTTTGAAAACATAAAAAACCTGCTAAAAAAACACAACCAGGAACATATCCTGGTATTTTGGGAGGAGTTAAATCCAGCCCAGAAGCAGCATTTACTAACACAAATCGAAGAGCTGGATTTCTCGAAAATAAACTCCTGGGTAGCTAACGTCGTCGAAAAGTACACTTCTATTAAAATAGGTGACGACTTTAGACCTGCCGGGCACTACAGTTTTGCTCCGGCTGATGCAGAACAAAAACGCAAGTATGTTAAAGCCATCGAATTGGGCAAACTGTATATATCGGCTGGTAAGGTTGCTGCCTTAGTTGTCGCAGGTGGACAAGGAACCCGCCTCGGATTCGATGGCCCAAAAGGAAATTTCCCCATCAGTCCTGTCGAAAACAAGACACTATTTCAACTCTTTGCTGAAACCATCGCAGCAGTTTCAAAAAAATACCAGTCCGTCTGTCCCTGGTATATTATGACCAGCCCGTTTAATCACGCCGAGACCCTTGAAATCTTCCGTAAAAATGGCTATTACGGTCTGAATGAGAAAGATGTGTTTATATTTGAGCAAGGCACATTGCCCAATTTCAGTCTCGATGGCAAAATCCTTTTAGCTGACAAAGCTGATATTGCCTGCTCGCCCGATGGACATGGCGGAAGCTTCAAAGCTCTTTACCGTACTGGGGCTCTCGAAGACATGAAAAAACGCGGCATAGAACTCATAACCTACTGGCAGGTTGACAATCCTCTGGTAAAGCTATTTGACCCTTTATTTATCGGCCTACATGTCCTTGATGGAGCTGAGATGTCCTCAAAGGCTTTGATAAAAACAGGCCCAAAGGAGAAGATCGGCAACTTCTGTCTTATCGATAATAAGGTGAATGTCGTTGAATATAGTGATTGGCCTGACGAACTCGCCGAGAAACGGAACGTAGATGGCTCGTTAGTCTTTGCCCTTGGCAGTATTGCTATCCACATTATAAATGTAAGTTTTGTCGAAAAATTTAACACCAAAGGTTTTTCACTACCCCTGCACCGAGCCGTCAAAAAAATTCCGCACATCGACTATGAGGGAAATCCTGTAGAACTCGCCGAGCCAAACGGCATAAAGCTTGAATCCTTTATTTTTGATGCATTACCGTTGGCCTCGAAGTCGATAATCCTTCAGACCAAACGTAGTGAGGAATTCGCCCCTGCCAAGAATGCAACAGGTGTGGATAGCGTCGAGGTTACACAACGTATGATGATCGACCGCGCGGCTTATTGGCTCGAGGCGGCTGGTGTTGCTGTTCCTAAGAATTCTGACGGCACAGTGGATTGCCTGCTTGAGATCGCTCCAAGTTTTGCACTTGAAAAAGAAGACATCAAAGCAAAGCTCAATCAGATACCTGAAATAAAGCCCAAAGACAAGATATATCTCGCCTGAGCCAACACAACAATCTTAAATCACATCTAAGCAGAAAATCTATTTCGTAGAGAATTTGTGTACAGTTACTGAATTATACTTCTCACCGGGTTTTAGAACAACCGATGGGAAGTTCGGTTTATTCGGCGAATCCGGATAGTGTTGCGTCTCCAAGCAGAATCCGTAATGTTTCTTATACGCTTTGCCTGATTTGCCGGCTATAGTGCCATCTAAGAAGTTTCCGGAATAAAATTGTATTCCAGGTTCGACGGTTGTGATTTCCATTACCCGACCGGTTGTTGGTTCATACACTCTTGCGGCCAAAGTCAGCTTACCTACGCCGCCTTTGAGCACGTAGTTATGATCATAGCCACCTGTAACCTGGTCGATTCGTGAACCAATAGTCGTCGGCTTAGTAAAGTCCATCGGCGAATCCTTGACTTCTTTGATCTCGCCTGTCGGTATTAGTCCCTCATCTACAGGAGTGTACTTATCTGCGTTGAGCATAAGCTCATGGCCGAGAATATCACCGCTGCCCTGGCCGGCTAAATTCCAATAAGCATGATTCGTCAGATTCACTATGGTTGTCTTATCGGTTGTTGCTTCATAGTCAATCCTAAGCTCATTATCCTTTGTCAGCGTATAGGTAACACTACAATTAAGATTGCCGGGGTATCCTTCTTGGCCATCTTTGCTAAAATAGCTCAACTTCACCATTGCTGTATCGTCTTTAGCTTTTACGTTTTCGACCTTCCATACAACCTTGTCAAATCCCTTAACGCCGCCGTGCAGATGATTTGGCCCATTGTTCGTTGCTAATTTATACTCGACGCCATCAAGCATGAATCTGCCTTTGCCGATACGATTAGCGTATCTGCCGACGATCACTCCGAAATATGGGTGCTCTGTAAAATATCCGTCGAGCGTATCAAAGCCGAGTATAATATCAGCAAAATTACCGTCCCTGTCCGGCGTCTCCAGCGATACCAAAATCGCACCATAATTCATAACCCTAGCTTTAAGACCATTAGGATTCGTTAGCGTGTACAAAACAACTGTCTGATTATCAGGGGTTTTACCATAAGATTCCTTCGTGATACTCATTTTCTTTTTCTCCTTGACTTCGGGCTTTTCTGCAGCGGCTATATTTTTTTTCTTCTCACAGCCGAAAACGATTATTGCCGTTACTGCTAAAACGAGATTAAGTAAAATCCTTGTCCTCATTTTTTTAACTCCTTGCACCAATCAAAAAATATATTCCGATGCACTTAAAACCTGTAGGAAATCTACTAACGCTCCACTGAAATGTCAAATAATTTATTTTATCCGTCATGTTCCATTAGATGCTTCTGAACAAATCTTGTAACTTTAGCTGGAATGGTTATAATTCGGTCGGCTTTACGCTGTAATACAAACAAGCTAAAGACAGAAATAATGCATAATAGAAAGATGTTTTTTGTCATGGGTAGGCTTTGTAAATACTTATTTATAAAGGGGATAGGTAAATGGCACTTCTATTAGGATACGATGTTGGAAGTTCATCGGTAAAAGCAACATTGATGGATTCTGTTACAGGCAAAGTGTTGGCGACTGCAACTTCACCGGAAAAAGAGCTGGAGATTATCGCACAAAAGCCGGGCTGGGCGGAGCAGAATCCTGAAGTCTGGTGGAACCATGTTAAGTTAGCTGCGCAAAAAATTAAAGGCAAAGCAAAATTCGAAGCGTCTGATATTAAAGCAATCGGCATCTCTTACCAGATGCACGGACTCGTGTTGGTGGATAAGAACAAACAGGTGTTAAGACCTTCGATAATCTGGTGCGACAGCCGGGCTGTTCAAATCGGCCAAAAAGCGGCGGCAGAGATCGGCGAACAAAAGTGCCTTGAAAGTTTGCTCAACCTGCCCGGCAACTTCACAGCCTCGAAATTAAAATGGGTTATGGAAAACGAGCCGGATGTTTTTTCCAAGATTTATAAAATGATGCTTCCCGGCGATTATATTGCGATGAAGATGACCGGCGAGATAAAGACGACTCCTTCCGGTTTATCGGAAGGGATAATGTGGGATTTCCAGAAACAAGGTCTTGCAGATTTGGTGCTGAACTATTACGGAATTCCAGAAGAGCTGATTGCTGAAGTTGTACCGACTTTCTCGGTGCAGGGTGAGCTAATCAAAGAGGCAGCCGATGAGCTGGGCTTAAAAGCCGGGACAAAAATATCCTATCGAGCGGGCGACCAACCTAATAACGCACTATCGCTTAACGTCTTAAATCCCGGCGAGATAGCAGCTACAGCCGGAACTTCGGGAGTTGTCTATGGGATAACGGAAAGGAGCGATTACGACAGCAAGTCAAGGGTCAACACGTTTGTTCATGTTAATCACACACAGAAGACACCAAGGTATGGCGTGCTACTGTGCGTGAATGGAACAGGCATTCTCAATAGCTGGCTGAAACATAATGCTTCTGGCGGGCTGGACTATGATGAAATGAATAAATTAGCCGGCAGCGTAGATGTTGATTCTGAGGGACTTTCGATTCTGCCATACGGAAATGGAGCTGAGCGAACACTGGAGAATAGCAATTTAGGCGCATCTATACATGGCTTGAATTTCAACATTCATACCAGAGCGCATCTTATGCGGGCGGCACAGGAGGGAATCGTCTTTGCGCTCAATTACGGTCTTGGTATAATGCGACAGACGGGGGTTGTAGCGAAAACCGTCCGAGCAGGCGATGCGAATATGTTTCTTAGCCCATTATTTGGCGAGGCCTTTGCGACAGTTACAGAATCCACCGTTGAGCTATACAATACTGATGGCTCGCAAGGGGCCGCCCGTGGTGCAGGTATCGGCGCAGGTATCTATAAAGGGCCGGCAGACGCCTTTGTTGGCCTGGAACCGGTTAGGACAATCGAGCCAAACACTAAGCTGGCTTCCGCCTATAAGCAAGCTTACAAAAGATGGGAGGATGTTTTAAAAAAGCAATTGAAAGCGTGAATCACATCTCTTCAAATGAAATATAAGATACGAGAAAGGAGCAAAACAAATGGCAGAGAAATCTTTACACAGTATATGCAGATGGACATTTAATCCGGGTAAAGGCGGTTTTGTGCCGGGCGATATGCGGCCGGAATGGGGCGGCAAGTTTGGTACGCCTGAAATGATAAAGCTCGTGGCTGACAAGGTTCAACCTCGAATACCGGACAATGTCGAGCTGGGCATTGAGATGCACTATGACGCGGAAGTCGATGATAAGAACGCTGCGGCTGTCGCCGATGCGCTCGTGGACAATAAACTCTATCTGGCAATGATAACGCCGGGTGCACACACTCACTTTGCATACGGCGGCATAGCGTCACTGGATCCTAATGAACGAAAAGCCGCCGAGGATTTAGGCACAAAAACAGTGGACATTGCTTACGGAACGCTAAAGAAAGCATGGCACACGGACATCAATAAAGCACCGGCGCTTGTTATTTGGAACGGCTCCTTCGGCTATGATGTTGCTACGGTCGGTATCAGGCAGATGTATCAAAATCTCAAGGAGAGTATCGCAGGACTATGCAAATATGATCAAAAGAAAGGCGGCAATCTCTACATCAGCTTTGAACCAAAGCCGAACGAGGGTCACCCAGCCATGCTGATTCCAACGGTGGCAAGCGCACTTTTGTTCTGGAGAAAAATCGAGGAAGAGTTTGGCGTCTCCAGAAATAAGAAAGGCGTGAACAAGGAATTTGGGCATTCAGAGATGATAGGCCTTGATCATGTTTATGACACGGTCGAAGAGCTTGACAATGATGCGATGGTCCACATGCACCTCAACAGTCAGGGCTACAACGACGGTATTATTCTTGGCGGGCCGGGAAAGTATGACATAGACCACGGAACCAGAGTAAACGGTATGAATATTGCCATTGCAGGACTCATTCAGCAGGCAGGCTATGCACGCTGGAAAGGCCACGATATGCAGACACGGGCATACGATAATGTAGTGCAGGGAATCGACAGGGTAGTAAGAAGTGTCCTTAGCTGGGAAGCGTGTGATAGAGCAGCAAGAGATCTGGATACTAAACAACTGATGAATGTCCTTGCCAAGCGTGAAACCGCCAAGGCCGAGGATATGATGCGTGCTGCGGTTGTCGATGCCCAGGGTTATTTTGATGAAATGTATAAGTAGACTCCTGCAGTGCTTTGTCACAGTAAGATTGATAGATGAAAATGTCATTGCGAGCGACTTGTCCGTCGTAGCCTTGGCGAAGACGAAAGCGAAGCAATCTCAAACTCCACAGTCCTTGGGACTCCTCACGGAGGACGCCTAACGGCGGAAACGATGGCTTTTTCCGCCCACCAGACAGGAGATTGCCACGGCCCTACGGGCCTCGCAATGACACTTTTCAAAGGTTTTCAACAAAGCAATGAAATGTATAAGTAAGAACTTATAGGCTCTTGATATCTATATTGTTATAGGGATAGATCGTGACCTGACCTCATAGTTTAGACTTAGACGTCGCTGGCACGGTGACGGTACTTGCTTCGCAGTCGATTAAAACCGTAATATAAATGAAAAATTCTACTGTTACCATTCCTGAAAAGGGCATAATATTCAAAATTGCTAAGTCGCGAGTGGTTGTCTCTCGTATTTTCGGCTTAGTGGTGTTACTGCTTTTGCTGTTTACAAGTCACTCTTTCAGCCAAGAAGGCATAACAGATTTTTTGTTCGAGATAACAGGGCTGTTTTTACTTTCGATATGCAGTCTCGGACGATTATGGGCGCTGATGTATATAAGCGGCAATAAAAGACAGACGCTTATTACAGAAGGCCCCTATTCCATGGTAAGGCATCCCCTTTATGTTTTTAGCTTAATAGGTGCTATAGGAATCGGCTTTGCATCAGAGAACTTACTGGTTCTGGCACTGATAGTAATCTTCTATCTGTTTTACTATCCGTTTACCATCATATCAGAGGAAAAGAAGCTCACAAATAAGTTCGGCCAAGCCTATCTCGACTATATGGAGCGTACGCCCAGGTTTTTGCCCAAATTCTCGCTGTACAAAGAGTCTGAAACGTATCCGGTTAAAGCCGCCAGTTTTGTCCGAAACTTTGCAAATGGGATGTGGTTTATTTGGATATTTATGCTCATGCACTCCATCGAAATGCTCCAGGATTCAGGATTGTTACCGGTTTTTCTGCGAATCCCATAGTTGATTGTTTCAAGGATATTGGAGAACCTTCGGTGGCCCAGATAGAAGAATTCAGACATACAGGAAGCTGGCTATTCAGCTGACCGAAACCGTCAAATTTTGGGGGAGCTTTCAATTTTATTGGCGATCCGCTCAACCGCACGGACAAGGCGACCAATTAACAATATGATATAGATATAAACACCGACGTAGAGTATCATCATCAGTGGAGAAAGAATCCCAAAAATGCTTGCCATTACCATAATATACACCTTTCATTTCATTAAGGGAATCTTGGCAATTGATTATTCAGTCCCAGCCAAGTTCTTGCAACTATAAGACATCCTGGTTACTTGGCCACAAATGGTGATAGTTCGCGGAGCCGGTTGACAATTTGCGGCATTTTTTCGATGGTGTAATCGACCTCCTCTTCTGTGTTGTATCTGCTCAGGCTGAACCGGATTGAGCCGTGAGCGGCAGTGAACGGCACGCCCATCGCACGCAAAACGTGAGAAGGCTCTAACGAGCCGGATGTGCAGGCTGAGCCGCTGCTGGCGCAAATGCCTTGTCTATCAAGCAGAAGCAGAATAGCTTCGCCCTCGATGTACTCAAAGCTGATATTACTCGTATTAGGCAAACGATTATCTCTATCACCATTTAACCGACAATCGGGACACTTCTTTAATATGGCGCTTTCTAATTTGTCCCGCAGGTGCTTGACTTTTCTGTTTTCTTCTTCGATATTCTCCGCCGCCAATTCGCACGCCTTACCGAGGCCGATTATACCCGGCACGTTTTCCGTGCCGGCCCTTCTGCCGCCTTCCTGGTGGCCGCCCAACATATAAGGTGACAGCCTTGTCCCCTTACGGACGTAAAGAGCGCCAACGCCTTTGGGGCCATGGAGTTTATGGCCCGACAGGCTGAGTAAATCAATACTGCATCTGGATAAGTTCAGCGGAATCTTGCTCACCACTTGCACCGCATCGGTGTGAAACACGACATCTCTGCTTGTAACCAGCTCTGCGATTCTCTCTATAGGGAATATCACGCCGGTCTCGTTGTTCGCGTACATTATTGTAACAATAGCAGTATCGTCATCGATCTGTTCTTCAAGCTCAGCTAAGTCGAGCCGACCATATTTATCTACGCCAATCTCAACAACCGTGTATCCATGATTTTCAAGGTCTCGGCAGACCGCCAGCACAGCGGGATGCTCAACCCTGGTCGTTATCACCTTGCGCTTGTCTGGAACTGCAGCAAGAGTTCCCTTAATCGCAGCGTTGTCACTTTCGGTGCCGCCGCCGGTAAATATTATCTCGCTCGGCTCACAGCCGAGCAGCTCGGCTACCTGCTCGCGGGCGTGACGGATTTTATGACCGATTTGGCCGCCAAACGTGTGCATGCTCGATGGATTGCCGTAAAGCTCGCAAAAAAACGGCTCAATCTCCTCCAAAACTTCTGGAGCCATTTTTGTTGTAGCATTATTATCGAAATATATTGTTTTCATTCTAAATTCTCAATTATACATTCTTCATTCTATTGCCTGTGATTATGCGGCTCCTGAGCGGAGTCTTTATCTTCCTCGACAAAAAGCTCACCGCCGACAAATTCTCTTAGCTTGGCTTCGACAACATCTTTTATCGTAAACTCGGTCAGCCTGCACTGTGCACACATACCTCTAAAGGCCACAATAACCTTATTTCCATCCACGTCCATCAGCTCGATATTGCCGCCATGAGCACGCAGGGCAGGCCTTATCTGTTCATTGATCGTCTGCTGGATGAGCTGGATTTTTTGGATATTGGTCAATTTGCCGGCCCGCTTCGGCACCGCTGCCTGTTTTTCTTTTGCTTTATCACCCTGTATTCTATCTATTATCTTTTCAATTTCGCCCTGACACCCACCGCAGCCGCCGCCCGCTTTACAGTAATTTGTCACCTGCTCGACGGTTGTCAGATTATTTTCTCGTATCACTCTCTTGACCTCTTTTTCGGTCACACCAAAACAGGTACAGACGATTTTGCCTTCAAGCTCGTGTTTCTTCTTTCCGCCGGTGCGGTAATTTTCAATTGCCGCCTCAAGAGCTTCTCTGCCCATAACTGAGCAGTGCATTTTCTGCTCCGGCAAACCGCCGAGATAATCGGCAATGTCTCTGTTCGTAACCTTAGCAGCCTCCTCCAGCGTTTTGCCTTTTATCATTTCGGTCAAGACCGATGATGTTGCTATGGCACTTGCACAGCCGAAGGTCTTGAATTTCGCATCTTTAATCCTGCCATTCTCATTGAGCTTGAACATCAGCTTCAATGCGTCACCGCAGGCAAGTGAGCCGACCTCACCCACTCCGTCGGGGTTTTCGATTTCACCGACGTTTCGCGGGTTGAAGAAGTGGTCCCGAACTTTGTCAGTATAATCCCACATAGTTTAGTTTTTAGTCCTTTATAATGGTATTTCAGGTCGGTGGCAAAACAGCAAGTTGAGCCTGCCAACGTACAAGATTGTATCATGCTATGGATTTGGCTGATTGAGCACCGTACGAATTTCTGATGGATGTACACCCGCAGAGTCTGCTATATTTCGAATGGTTATTTCAGGCTTGGCAGTAAAACCTGCATCCTTTAGTTTTTTTACAGCCTCATCCACGTCCAAGTTTATTTGTTCACAGTATTGTTTCAGCGTCATCCGGCCAAATCTTCTGCCTCCTGTACGGCTCTGACCCAAAGCGATCTGATATAGCTGTGCAGGCGTCATATTAACGGACTGCGCCAGTTCGCCAACAACTACATCCGGGGACTTAACTTCGATTCCCTGCATTTTAAGGTTGGCGAGCATAGTCTCAAGGTCAACATCTGATACTTGCTGAGCCAGCTCAGTCACGGTAAGCAACTCGGCGTGGGGTATGGGGGCTTGCTGTAAAGGGCTGTCCCAACTGTATTTTATGCTTTCATTCCACGCCAGCAGAGTCGAAAAAGGAACAATATTTACAATGGCTCCGACACAAACGACAACACAAATAAACAATGCCATTGCCCATTCGGGCCGCAATGAGAAGATTTTAGTGGCTTTGCTCTTGAAATAACTGATAAACGGTTTCAAATTGAAGTACAGGTGAAAGACCGCTGTGACTACAAAGATAACAGCGAACCAGTCGTGAAGAGCAATCCACTGGTCTTTAGTCAGAGCAAGAAGCGTCCAGCCTGTCCAGTTAGCAATCCGTCCAGGCGGAACAAAAAAGAGAATAATACCAGTGAAGGTCAATCCAATAAAAGAAAATGCAGTGAGGACCGACACAAACGAACGCCAGTGGAATCGTTTTTTTGCGTTTGTTTCCATTTGCCTACCTTTTAGACCTTTCTTCCCAACTCAAGACTCAAAACTTATCACTGACTTTCAGTGCTTGTCTAAAGTCAGCTATTATATCATCAATGTGCTCGGTTCCCACAGATACTCGAATATAATCGTCCGTTACGCCAGCTGCAAGCTGTTCTTCTGTGCTTAGCTGCTGATGGGTCGTGCTGGCTGGATGTATAACTAACGTCTTACTATCACCAATATTGGCAAGGTGGCTGGCTAACTTCACACTATTGATAAACTTAATTCCGGCCTCTTTACCCCCTTTGATGCCGAAGCCGAGGATTGCGCCTTGGCCATCAGGCAGATATTTTTTAGCCAGTTCATAATCCGGATGCGACGCAAGCCCCGGATAATTAACCCAGGAAACCTGCTCATGTTTTTCGAGCCATTTGGCGAGCTTAAGCGCGTTTTCACTGTGCCGGGGCATACGCAGATGCAGCGTCTCCAGTCCCTGCAAAAACAGAAAAGCATTAAACGGTGACATACACGAGCCCATGTCCCGTAAAAATTGGGTTCTTGCCTTTATAATATACGCCATTTCGCCAAATGACTCCACGTACTTCACACCATGATAACCGGGGTCCGGCTCAGTCAGCTCAGGGTACCTGCCGTTTGTCCAATCGAATTTGCCCGAATCGACAATTGCTCCACCGATGCTCGTGCCGTGGCCGCCGATGAACTTTGTGCAACTATGGACAACGATGTCTATACCGTATTCAATTGGTCGAAATAGAATTGGTGTCGCAACGGTGTTGTCACAGATTACCGGCATGCCATTTTTGTGGGCGATTTCAGCTATTTTTTCATATTGCAAAATGTCGTTTTTGGGATTGCCGATAGTTTCGATATAAATCAAGCGTGTATTATCCTTGATTGCCTTTGCGAAATTGTCCGGCTTTTTAGGGTCAACGAAAGTCACCTCAATTCCTAATTTTCGGAAGGTCTGGCTAAACAAAGTGACAGTCCCACCATAAAGCGAATTGGAAGAGACAATGTGCCCACCCGCCCCGCAAATATTGAAGATACTCACATAGATAGCCGACTGGCCGGAGCTTAAGGCCAGGCCCCCTACTCCGCCTTCCAAAGCCGCAAGCCGTTTCTCTAACACATCGGTTGTAGGATTCATCAGCCGAGTATAAATATTGCCGAATTCCTGTAATGCAAAGAGCCGCGCCGCGTGGTCGGTGTCTTTGAAACAATAGCTGGTGGTCTGATAGATAGGCACAGCCCTGCTGAGAGTACCTGAATCCACCTTCTGGCCGGCGTGCAAAGCCAGCGTCTCAAGATGATATTCACGTTCTTTTGCCATTTCCCTAAACCCTTCTTATTAACCTCTACTTTTCAAAAGGCCAAATAACCCCCCAATAAATTGGGGGGCTAAACATAAACAACCTATTTTGCAGGTAAACCCCGTTAGAATTTTTTTCTTTCTGTATCATATTTTGTTGTCCCCTTGTAGAATTTCTAACGGGGTAAAATCTCAACCATTCTATCGATCGCCTTTTTCGCTTTTGCCCTTATTTCTTCGGGTACTGTGACTTTATACTGCATATCCTGCAACGAACCAATAATCTTATCTAAAGTGATTTTCTTCATATTTGGACAAACAGCCTTGTCACTTGCCGGGATAAATTCGGCCTGTGGATTTTGTTTTTTCAAAGCGTGAATCATTCCTATCTCGGTTGCTACTATAAACCGCTTCGCAGAGCTTGTCTTGGTAAACTTGAGCATTTGGCCGGTACTGAGTATCTGGTCTGAGAGCTTTTTGACCGGCTCTGTACATTCCGGATGTGCCATTATAATGGCATTGGGATATTTTGCCTTTGCATTCTTAATGTCCTCCTCGGTTATTGCTATATGCACGTGGCAATACCCTGGCCATAATATAATGTCTCGGCCGGTTTTTTCAGCGACAAAACGTCCAAGATGCTGGTCCGGCACAAAAATAACAGGTCTATCAGTCGGTAAAGAGCTCACCACCTCAACAGCATTGGCACTGGTGCAGCAATAATCGCTCTCAGCCTTTACCTCTGCGGAACTATTGACGTAACAGACCACCAAAGCATCAGGATTTTGCCGCTTCAATTGGCGTAATTGCTCTGCGTTTATCATATCCGCCAAGGGACAGCCGGCAAACTTGTCCGGCAGAAGTATCGTCTTTTCGGGCGAAAGAATAGCAGCGGTCTCTGCCATAAATTGAACACCACAGAATACGATCACCTTCGCATCGGTCTGTGCCGCTTGTATGCTCAATCCTAAAGAGTCACCACAAAAATCAGCCAGGTCTTGTATCTCACCGGACTGATAATTATGCGCGATGATTACAGCCTCACGCTTTTCCTTTAACTGTTTGATTTTTTCAAGTATCCGCTTGTCCAAACTCATATCTCATATATCAAGCTGCTCTGTTGAAAATATCCCACGTCATTTCGACCGAAGCGTCCCCAAGGGACGCGAAGTGGAGAAATCTGTTAAAAAAAGATTTCTCGACTCGCCTTTCGGCTCGCTCTCCACAGGACACCTCTCGGTGGAAATGACAACCACGGTGTTTTCTACAGAGCAATATCAGGTTTCAACCTTTTACTTTTTACTTTTCTCGTGTTTTGTATAAACAAGATCTGGATGAGGTGTCGTAACGGTGACACCCGCCGGCACAGACTCTTTTATCCAGACATTGCCGCCGATTACCGCGCCTTTGCCAATGGTGACATCACCTAATATTGTCGCCTCGGCGTAGATTGTCACGTTGTCCTCTATTGTGGGATGTCTTTTGCCGCCTTTTATAATCCGTCCCCTCTTATCTTTGGGGAAGCTTAAAGCTCCCAGCGTAGCTCCTTGATAAATCTTGACATTATCTCCAATAATTGTAGTTTCACCTATTACGACACCGGTGCCGTGGTCAATAAAGAAATTCCTTCCTATCCTTGCGCCGGGATGAATATCAATGCCTGTCCTTGTGTGTGCACATTCAGTCATTATGCGCGGAATTAACGGCACCTGTTTTAGATATAACTCGTGTGCAATGCGATACGTCGCGATTGCTATGATGCAGGGATAACCTATCACAATCTCCTCGTAAGATTTTGCAGCCGGGTCACCATCAAAAGCCGCACCAACATCGCCTTTCAGTAGCTCTCTTATCTTCGGTAGCTGAGCTAACAGATGTTGGGTCACACTTTCAGCCATCGTTCGGCAGTCGCAGCCATCGCTTTTCTTTATTCTGCACTGGTACTTGCAAGCTCGTTCTATCTGCTCAGACAGCTCCGTATAGATATGCCAAAGTATATCACCGATAATGAAGTCAATATTTGATTTTGTAACCGTTCTCCTGCCGGTATAGCCTGGGAAAATCACTTCAAAGAGCGAATCAAGAATCTCCAAGATTCCGCTTCGCACCGGCAAGTTAGAAGCATCTATAAAATTGATTCCGGAATCACCTTCATACGTGCGGGCAATTTCACCAACCAAATTTTTAAATCTCCCCTCAGTTAATTTTCCCCTTCGCATTATGAGCCTTTCGGAAAAACAAAAGTTTGTTAGTGAAACATACCGGTAGAGATATATCTTTCGCCGGTATCAGGCAGAATTACAACAATTATTTTACCTCGGCTTTCATCGCGATGTGAGACCTGTATTGCCGCCCACATCGCAGCACCTGAACTTATTCCCGCCAATATACCCTCTTTTGATGCTAATTGCCTGGTTGTATCTATAGCATCCTCATTTGATACCTGGATAATTTCATCGATTATATCAATGTTCAATACCTGTGGGACAAATCCAGCTCCGATACCTTGTATCTTATGCAAGCCCGGCTTGCCGCCGGAAAGGACCGGCGAATCCTTTGGCTCCACCGCTATTACTTTTATGTCTTTATTGTGCTGCTTAAATACTTCGCCACATCCTGTTATTGTTCCACCTGTTCCTACGCCTGCGATAAAAATGTCAACTTTGTGATCAGAATCTGCCCAAATCTCCTTTGCGGTAGTCTCTCTGTGAATCTGTGGATTAGCGGGATTCTTAAATTGCTGCGGCATAAAGGCATTAGGATTTTCCGCCACGAGCTGCTCGGCTTTTTCCACAGCCCCGGTCATGCCACGTTCGGCCGGCGTCAGCACGATCTCCGCCCCGAATACCCGCAATATTTTTCTTCGCTCAATGCTCATCGACTCAGGCATTGTCAGGATCAATTTATATCCCTTCGCAGCACAAACAAAGGCAAGCCCTATCCCCGTATTGCCACTGGTCGGCTCAACGATAATAGTATCGGGCTTTATAAGCCCCTGCTGCTCCGCAGCTTCTATCATCGACAATGCAATTCTATCCTTAATACTGCCGCAGGGATTGTAAAATTCAAGCTTGGCCAGGATGGTAGCTGTATCTACGCCAAGTTTGTTGATTTGAACCAACGGTGTATATCCGACTGCAGTTGTTATGTCTTCAAATATAGCACTCATAATTTTACACCACGATATTATTCATATTTGAAAATCTAAGGCCTGTTTATCCTTCGACTTATCAATCAGATCCTGTAGCGTTACAGCTTGTAGCACATCATTAATCGCCTTTTGCACCTGAGCCCAAAGCTGCCTTGCAATGCAGTCAGCAACACGGGAACAATAATATTCATTTTCAACACACTCAATAATACTTGTAAGTCCCTCCAGACAATCAAGAATATCGCTTAGTTTAATCTGATCTGGCGATTTGGCAAGAATATATCCGCCTCTGGCACCTCTTACACTCCGGACGAATCCTCCTGATTTGAGCATAGCTATTATCTGTTCAAGATACTTCACAGATATATCCTGATGCTGGGCAATGACTTTAAGCTGCAACGGTCCCTGTCCATAAGTTATAGCCAATTCTAACACGGCTCTTATTCCATATCTTGTGCGAGTAGAAAGTTTCATGAGATTTTTCCTACTATTCCTATAATCTCAGTAGTATTATATACTGAAATTTAGTTTTTTGGTTTAAAATTATCTATAAATTTTAAGGTATTTTTTGATCCCCTGTATATCTTACGCACAATGTTAGCTAAGCCCGGCAAAAAATACTATCTCTTGTTGGCCTAATTGAATTGTAACTACCTTTATTATAACAGCTTGTAAAGCTATAATCAATATATTGAGGTTTTTAAGTAAGAGATATTCAATATGTTGTATAATTTGGATAGCTTTATATTTATTAGGCCAAGCAGCGAGTATTAAAAGCCTCAATTTGTTTGACAATTTTATATACTCGCTCTACAATTAAAGTAAGTATTTTTGCTTATATTAGTTTGGATTTTACTAATGATAAAGGGCACTCTTAAAAAGGTGGCGTTTGTAGCTTCTTTTCTTCCAAGAAAATGTGGAATTGCGACCTTTACTTCTGATCTTATTAACAGCATTGCATCATCCGCTAAGGGGGAGTTTGAACCTTTGGTAGTGGCGCTGCAGTCGGGTGACCATAAGTACAATGATCCTGTTAAGTTCGAGATTCGCCAAAACGTTAGAAATGATTATATTTCAGCAGCCGATTATATTAATTTCAGCCATGTTGACTTAGTTTCCGTCCAGCACGAGTTTGGCCTCTTTGGTGGCGATGCAGGCTCGTATCTGAGCTTATTGCTCAACAGGCTAAAAGCCCCCGTAATAACAACTCTCCATACGGTTCTTGAGGACCCAAATTCAGCTTACTACAAGTCGTTAGTTGACGTCTGCAATGCGTCATATAAAGTTATCACTATGAATGAACGCGGCGTCGATATGTTGCGGGACATCTATGGTATATCCGGCAAGAAGGTGGGATTGATTGCGCATGGCATACCTGATTTGCCTTTCGTTGACAGTAATTACTATAAGCACAAATTTGACATGGAAGGCAGGAAAACTATTTTAACCTTTGGCCTACTTAACAAGAATAAAGGTATAGAGGTGATGCTCAAGGCGATGCTTTCTATAATCAAAGCTGAGCCGTCCGTTGTTTACATAATCTTAGGTATGACGCATCCATCCGTACTAAAACAAGAAGGCGAATCTTATAGATTCAGCTTACAGCAGATGGTAAAAGAATTGGGCTTGCAGGAGAATGTCATTTTTCATAACAGGTTTGTTCACGACGAAGAGCTTCATAACTTTCTCTGTGCAGCCGATATCTATGTCACCCCGTACCTAAGCAGAGAGCAATTGACCAGCGGCACGTTATCATTTGCGGTCGGCACGGGTAAAGCTGTTGTCTCGACTCCTTATTGGGCGGCTGAAGAGCTGCTGGCCGATGGCAGAGGCAAACTCGTACCTTTTGGTGACTCGAAAAAATTAGCTGAAGCAATAGAGGAAATACTTCGGAATGATTCTCTGTTTTATTCATTACGAAGACGGGCGTATGAGTATGGCAGATCAAGAACCTGGCCTAAAATCGGCCAGATTTACTGGAAGCTATTCAGCGCAAAGCAAATACCAGTCCGTGTTGCCACAAGAATTACGCCATCAGCAGACAAGGCAATTTCAAGTATTGAAGTACCCGAGCCCTCGTTAGACCATTTGATAAAACTAACCGATGACACCGGTTTATATCAGCACGCAAAATTCACAATACCAAATCGTGACTATGGCTATTGCACTGATGACAACGCCAGAGCCGTAATTGCCATGTGCAAATATTCTGGACAATATCCTGGATCGGAAGCTATGCGGCTCTTCGATATATACCTGTCCTTTGTCTTGCATTCACAGAGCAAAGACGGCTCGATCAGAAACTTTATGAATTTTGACAGAACCTGGGTTAAGAACGAACCGATAAATGATGCTTTTGGTAGGGCATTATGGGCGCTCGGAGCGGTCATGGCAAACCCGCCTTCACCAACGTACTTACCCATTATCAAAGACTGCTTTGACAGGTCCGTTGCAAATATTCAAAAGCAATATCCAAGAGGTATGGCGTATTCAATACTCGGTATGTCTGATTATCTCAAACAGTTCCCAGGGGCCAGTGACATCAAACGCCAATTAAAGATAGCTGCAGATGGTCTTGTGGCTCAGTATGAAGAAAATCATTATCCAGATTGGCAGTGGTTTGAGGATGCCCTGACCTATGACAATGCCGTTTTGCCGTACTCGCTCTTTGTAGCAGGCTCGACCCTGGAAAATAAAAAGTATATCAGTATTGCTGAAAAAACGTGTAAATTTCTTTTGGAACACACATTCAACGGTGACCACTTCAGCTTTGTCGGCTGCAATGGGTGGTACGAACGTGGAGGGACAAAAGCTCAGTTTGACCAGCAGCCGATTGAAGCGGCCGGTTCTGTTCTGATGTTCGGGGCTGCTTATGACGCTACGCAGGACAGCAGTTTTTTAACCCTGCAAAGAAAAGCCTTCGATTGGTTCCTCGGCGAAAACGATTTACATATTCAACTTTACGACTTTAGAACCAAGGGATGCTACGACGGTCTAACGTCTGGCGGCGTTAATATCAATCAGGGAGCGGAAGGTATGCTCAGTTTTTTGCTGAGCCTGTTGACTATAGTCGAAAGTTATACCATTGTGGACAAAATAAAAGTCGGCGAAACTGCCGCCCTGCAGCAAACCGACATTATAGAGCAAATAGCTAAACAATCGATTCCGATAGAGCATCTATCTGAGAAAAACAAACCAGAAGAAAAACAAGTTCAAGAGCCTGCCTAAAATGGTCTTTCGTTTAGCGGTTGCGCTACTCGTTTCGTTAAACGTCATACGTAAAACGTAACCGTGATCCGCCCAAGGCGGACGCAACCGTTCTCCGTAAGCACCGTCTTAGCTGAACGAATTCAAGGAGGTAGCAATGAAGCCTAAACTCGTAGTTGTCGGGGCCGCTGGAAGAATGGGCCGACGGATACTATCATTGGCTATTGAATCCGGCAGGTTCGATATTGTTGCAGCGGTGGAAAGACAAAACCATCCGGACGTCGGCAAAGATGCAGGGCTCTTGGCTGCAGCAGAGCCGATAAATGTTAAACTCGACAGCAGCTATCCAGTCGCTCGACCTGGAGGCTCTCGACAGGCCGATGCTGATGTGACAATCGATTTTTCGCAGCCGGAGGCGGCGGATAAAACCATTGATTACTGTGCTGAAAACAGCGTTTCCTTAGTTTTGGGCACAACCGGCCTGAGCGATGCACAGCGTGAAAAAATCGAAACAGCCTCCAAGAGTATTGCGGTTGTATATACGACTAATATGAGCGCGGGGATGAATCTTTTATTTTCTTTGGTGGGTAAGGTTGCAAATACGCTCGGCGAACAATACGATATCGAGATAATGGAGCAGCACCATCGCTTCAAAAAAGATGCTCCAAGCGGCAGTGCTCTTACATTAGCTGAAAATATATGCAAGGTGACCGGTCGAGATTTCCCAGGTGCTCTTATTCACGGCAGAAGCGGCAAAAACACCTTGCGACAGAAAGGCCCCATCGGCATGCACGCTATAAGGGCAGGGGACATCACCGGAAAACACACTATTTTATTCAGCACACTCGGCGAGACAATCACCTTCAGTCATACCGCCCATAGCAGAGACACTTTCGCGCGCGGAGCACTACGAGCAGCAGAATGGCTAATTGGTAAAAAGTCGGGTCTGTATTCAATGGCCGACGTTCTGGGTATCAAGTAGAGTGGAGTTTATCCCACCATAAAGACTGCTGAAATCACCAGTTTCAAGGGTTTCTGCAGATTCTTCAGATACTTCATTAACGTCCGTTATTATCGCGGGGCGCGGCGGTTCAGCCATGCCATCGCCCATATAAAAACCAGTTTGAGTAGGCTGATTATACGCTACGTTCTGCCAAGCCACGCTCAGCCTGTATATAGGGTCATGCATAAAAGTAAAAAAACGGTAGTTTGTCGGTATGGTCGTCGTAAAGATGCGCAGCTCTTGGCTGTTGAGAGTTCTCCAAATTACTTCTTCCCGCCAGTCGCCCAAAATATCGGCACACAAAGCCGGGGTTGATTTTGATCCATTATTTGAGGAACAATTGTAAGCTGTAAAAATTGTAATATCCACACTATTTGTCCAATTCCACTTGGAAATTCGATTACTATTCAGTATTTCACGAAGCAAATCACTATCCCACCAAACTCCAAAATTAGTGGACCTTGGCTTGGCATTAGCAATAATCTGGCCTTTGCAGTTAAACAGGGCATTTGCAAAAGTAGCGCCGCCACTAGCCCAGCACTCATATCCGCGATGCCGGGGGTCAATATCCATAGCTACACCTCTTCCCACATCTACGTATGGCCCTGCTCCCCATATAACTTCTCCGGTTCCTGCATCACGAAATTCCACACCATACTCGTGATTGGGATTTTCATGGATGTCAAACACCTCCAAACCGGGTCTATTAGGGTCCATATCGGATAGATGCATCGCATCTCCATGGCCTAAACCTGTTGAATAAAGTCCTGTCCCATCATCATCTATACAACAAGCTCCATACACAATTTCATCTTTACCATCGCCGTCAACGTCACCGACGGCGAGATTATGATTGCCCTGGCCGCGATAAGGGTCGTTTTCCGGCGGGCCGAACATGGTGTCAAAGGTCCACTCATTGGTCAACTGGCCGTCTCGCCAATTCCAGGCAGCCAGGACGGTGCGGCCGGGGTAGCCGTCTCGTCCGTGGTAGTAGCCACGGCACATAACAAGGCTCGGTCGTTCGCCGTCAAGGTATGCAATGCAAGCCAGAAATCGGTCCATGCGATTACCGTAATCATCGCCCCATATATCCTTGAGCTGTTGAGGGGTCGGAAATAGCGTATCCGGGTGCCTGGGAGGGATATAATCAACCGTGACAAGTGCAGCACCGGTCAAGCCGTCAAAGATGGTAAGAAACTCCGGCCCGGTAAGAATACGGCCCTGCGCATTGCAGTAATCCGCTTCTGCGTCACCAATGACGTTACCTACTCCGTCGATTGTTCCATCCGCCGTCTTACAGGCAACCTCAGCTCTGCCGTCACAATCCAGATCATAAACCATAAATTGGGTATAGTGAGCGCCTTCACGAATGTTCCTTCCTAAATTAATTTCCCAGAGAAAAGTACCATCCAGTTTGTAGGCTTGAAGAATAGGTTCACTCGTGAAACCGTCGTGGGCGTTATCATGACTTAATCCCGTTTGGTGTAAGACAAGCTCATACTCGCTGTCGCCATCCAAGTCTCCCACAGAGGCATCGTTGGGAGTATAACCAGCGGGGGTCTGAAGGGCAATTGAGATGTATTGCTGTACGGCAGCATTGGCCGGTAGAGTAAAAGGTTTGCTTGCCGCTTGCTCCTGGCTATTTAATACAGGCCGAATGAAGTAGGAGTTTGACTGTTTAAGGTTGACGCCGGTATCGACGAAATTAGTGCTTTGTATTATGGATTCATTGTTGAGCTTGAGGGGATCTCCACAGGCCGTGGAACAGTAGAGATTGAATGCAATATCATTGGGGTCGGTTCCCAGCATACGCCATCCCACATATACTTTACCGTCGCCTTGATTAATAGCAACCACTCCACGATCCAGTTTTTCCATATACCGCTGAGCGCTTGCCGTGTCCACAAAAAGTAATGTCACGGCGAAGGTGATAAGCACCATTATTATAATTCTTGACATTATAGTCTTTGACTTGTCCATACGATTCCTTCTTTCCTACAAGTAAAGCGGACTTAACTCTACCTCCTCACGGTCTAAAGGCTGTGACTGACCTGCTTAAACCTCCCCTCACCGTATCAGTCTCGGCAAGGCACGTTACAAAAGTGATGCCGCCTGCGGACGAGCCGAGCCTTGACGGATTGCTGAAAAAGAGCCTGATTGGAAAGAAAACGCCGCTCTTTTACTTCAAATATATACTATACAATCGAAAGGATAATATCAAGGGAAATTGCATGTTCTTTGAGGAACAAGGGGTTCTAAGAGCAGATTCTTAATATAAGCTGTCGCTCTCTACGGTTGGTAATCGAAGCCTTTAATGCCGTGAATAGTAAGGTTTGCATCCGGAAGGCCGTCGCGTGCAGGCTGAATTTGAGAGGCCTTGAGGAAAATGACCTGGCCGTCAGCAAAAAGATAATTTCGCCGGCCCTGCCAGCACCACCAGCCTTTATCATCATCCATGGGCCGGTGATTGCTGAGCCATTCGCCTATAAGAATCTTTCCAGCAGGATTGGCTATATCGGAGCTTCGCTGCGGGATGCAGAGCGGTGAAACGCTGCCGTATGTGTCACCGGGGCTATCCATCTGGTCTATTTGCTGAGGACTGTGGTAAAAGGCCATCGAGTAAGAGTAGCTGGTGGACTCATACTTTTCAGCGGCGATACGGTCCTGCGGGCAAAACAAAACGGAAGGATTATTGGGATCAATATTATCGTCCAGATAGGGACGGACGTACGACCGCCAGCCGCGTCCCATCCACAACCAATAGCCTGCCGGCAGTGGGTCCTGGGCACACGGGTAAGTATTGTCGTTTGCATTGGTGTATAAACTCACGGCTAAATGGATTTGCTTAAGATTGTGCGAACATCTGATGCGCATAGCAATCGACTTGGCCCTCATCAGCGATGGCGTAAGAATAGAAAGTAAAAGCGCAACAATTGCAATGACCACCAGCAGTTCAATAACACTAAATGCGCATGAAAACCCCGCGATAAATCGCGGGGCTAAACGTTTAGCCCCCAAACCTGTCCTGAGTCTTGTCGAAGGATTTATTTGGGGGGTTTTTACACGAACCATAATCTATTCGACCGTGACAGACTTTGCGAGGTTTCGAGGTTTGTCAACATCATGGCCTCGGAGCACAGCCGCATGATAGGCTAAAAGCTGAAGCGGAACTACAGTCAACATAGGCTGCAAAATTTCCGGTGCATCAGGGATGGTGATTAAATGGTCGGTCCGCCCAAGGGCGGATTTAATGCTCTCGTCGCCTTCGGTTGCAACCGCGATGATTTTGCCCCCTCGTGCCCGGACCTCGGCGATATTGCCCATAATCTTGTCATATTGCGGCCCGGCAGTGGCGATGAAAACCGCCGGCATACCGTCATTGATTAACGCAATTGGACCGTGCTTCATCTCCGCAGCCGGCAGACCTTCGGCGTGAATATAGCTTATTTCCTTTAGCTTAAGCGCACCTTCAAGGGCAACCGGATAATTAAAGCCCCGGCCCAAGAAAAGCCAGTTGTTCCTGTTTATATTTGCTGCGGCAATTTCTTTAATATGGTCGGACTGCTGCAATATCAGATTTATCTTATCCGGTATTCGCGAAAGCTCATCTATGTAGGCGGCTGCTTCATTACTACTTATATGTATTCTTCTTCCCAGCTCGATTGCCAGCATGGTCAAGACAGTCAATTGGGCCGTAAATGCCTTTGTGCTTGCAACACCAATTTCAGGGCCTACATGTAGATATACGCCTGCATCGGTAGCTCTGGCGATGGAAGAGCCGACAACATTGACAATACCGAACACTCTGGCTCCGCGTTCTTTGGCTTCCTCTACAGCCGCCGAGGTATCGAGCGTTTCACCTGACTGACTAATAGCTATTACGACCGTGTCATTTTCTATGATTGGATTGCGATACCGAAATTCACTCGCATATTCAGTCTCTGTAGGAATTCTGGATAACTGCTCAAATAAAAACTCGCCAACCAAAGCGGCGTGGAAAGCCGTGCCACAGGCGGTGAGAATAAGGTGTCTGGTTCGTGTCAATTCACGTAAATGGTCAGCTATACCACCAAGTATTATTTTCCCGTTATCCTTGTCGATTCTACCGCCCATACAAGTACCTAAAGCCTTGGGCTGCTCAAAAATCTCTTTGAGCATGTGGTGTGGGAAACCATCCAGCTCGATCTGTTCGAGAGAAAACTCGATTTCCTGAAGATCTTTGGTGACAGTAACGTTGTTAACGGTCTTGGTATGAAATCCGTCAGTGGTGACAGTCACCATTTCATTGTCGGAAAGGTAAATTGCACGTGTAGTATGCTCTACGATTGCGGCGGCATCTGAGGCCAGAATGTACTCATTTTCCCCCACTCCCAGGATCAAGGGGCTTCCTTTCCTGGCACCAATAACCATATTTGGAAAGTCCGAGCAGACAATAGCTAGTCCATAGGTGCCGTGTATCTCACGTAGCGCTCGCTGGACTGCCCATTCGAACTTGTTCTGGCCGGCAGACTTCTGTCCATTATCATCTCTGCTGTAGAAAAATCCTATTAAATTAGCAATTACCTCTGTATCAGTTTCGGTGACAAAACTGACTTGCTCAGTTTGCAGCCATGTTTTCAGTGTGCTGTAATTTTCGATAATGCCATTATGAACTATAGCAATTTTGCCGGTATAGTCCGTATGTGGATGTGCATTGATAGTGTTTGGCTCCCCATGGGTAGCCCAACGTGTATGGCCCAGGCCGAGTGTTTCTGTATCGTCAGGCTCGGTTAAAAGCTCTTCTAAAGCGCTGATTCTGCCGCCGGTTTTTTTTATTCGTAATCCCCCCCTGCCCACTAACGCCAGGCCGGCAGAATCGTAGCCCCGATATTCCAGGCGTTTCAGTCCCTCTATGAGGATAGGCTGCGCAACTTTTTTACCAAGATAAGCTACTATGCCACACATTCACTCTTCCTTAGTAAATAAAGTTCTGTGAAATAACTGACAAGATTCCCACTATCATAATATAAACACAACACTAAAAAGAAAAGTATATTTCGACAAATTCTTCTCCAGTTTCAATAATAAATTTTTCTCAATTGCTTTATAAGATATTCTCATTTGACGTATTAGCTTTTATTCAGTTTAATTCGATTTATGATAGTTATTATTGATTACAACGTTGGAAATGTAAGGAGTGTTTGTAATGCGCTGCGTCACATAGGCTGTAAGGCGGCGCTTAGTCGGAAAACCGAAACAATCGAAGCTTCAGCAGGCATCGTGCTACCGGGAGTTGCAGCCTTTGGTTACGCTATTAGTCAGTTAGGGGGACTTTCCAAGCTGATAAAGAAGCTGGCCATAGACGGCAAGCCGCTGCTGGGTATTTGTGTTGGCTATCAAATGCTCTTTGAGCACAGCAGCGAGTATGGCCGACACGATGGGCTTGGCTTAATATCCGGCAGTGTTGTCCCTATCCCCACAAATCCGCAACTGTGTGTTCCACACATGGGCTGGAATCAGGTAAAGCTGCCTGATGATATGGATTTATTTGCCGGCTTAGGCAATGAAAGAAACTTTTATTTCGCACATTCTTTCTACGCCGATGTCACTGACCCGCAGGCCAAAGTGGCCTATACGGACTATGGCTTTGCTATGCCCGCAGCGGTGCAGAAGGCCAACGTCTATGGCGTACAGTTTCACCCGGAAAAAAGCAGTAAATCAGGCCTGAAGGTTCTGAAAAACTTTGTTGAAATATGCGAGAAACCCCCAAGTAAACTTGGGGGCTAACCGTTTAGCCCCGCAATCCTTCGACTCTGCTCAGGACAAGTTTATTGCGGGGTTCAATCTGAAAACAAAATATGCTAACGAAACGAATCATTCCATGTCTCGATGTTAAAGACAACCGCGTGGTTAAAGGCATCAAGTTCCTGAATCTGCGTGACGCTGGCGACCCTGTGGAATTAGGCGCAAGATACAGTGACGAAGGAGCCGATGAGCTGGTGTTTCTGGATATTACTGCTACCATTCGATTTCGTAGAACCATTGTCGAGCTTGTCGAGAAGGTTGCGGAAAACGTCTTCATTCCGTTTACCGTCGGTGGCGGTATCCAGACGGTCGAGCAGATGGACGAAATCCTAAGAAGTGGAGCCGACAAAGTTTCGGTAAATACCGCCGCCGTTAGCAATCCTGATTTGCTCACCGAGGCCGCCCAGCGTTTTGGAAACCAGTGTGTTGTTCTGGCTATAGATGCCCGCCGATCAAAAGATAAGCCTCACAAATGGCAGGTCTGTGTGAAAGCCGGTTCAGAACCAACTGAAATAGACGTAGTCGAATGGGCGATTCGAGGTGAAAAACTCGGCGCAGGTGAAATACTTTTAACCAGCATGGACGCCGACGGCACAAAGGTAGGTTATGATAATGAGCTAAATAAAGCTGTCAGTGATGCGGTTGATATTCCGGTGATAGCATCCGGCGGAGCAGGCAAACTTGAGCATCTATACGACGCCATTGTTGATGGCGGCGCGGACGCAGTACTAATGGCTTCAATCACACACTTTGGAAATTACACTATAAAACAGATGAAAGAATACCTTGCCAGCCGCGGCATTGCTATGAACCTCTAATCCAAAGTCCCGTGCCCCGTCATTGCGAGGAGCTTGCCCCTTAGGGGCAGAGCGATGCGGCAATCTCCGTGCTTCGAATGATAGTTTGATTCCGGTGTGCACAGTACACCATAACCTAGCCAAGCTATAGGAAATAGGGCCTAAATCATTTTGGTTAGTCAAACCCTCCCCAAGGTCCTCCACCTCCAGCTCCTCCTGCACCGTTACCATTGCTACTGCCATGAACACTGCACTGATGTACCCAGAACCAAGCCCAGAAACCATGTGCTGCGGTTTCACTTGGTCTTTTCGTTAACTGCTCTGCCATGCCTTCTAAACTAACAGCAGCATAGTGCCATACAAAGCGAAAAGAACCGTGCGCAAATTCACCCACGCCACCTGCTGCACCGCCTAAAGTCTCTAACGGACCGTTGCCTTTGGATTTTGATTTTGTTGGCTGCACTACTTTAGCACTGGTTGATTTCGCCTGTTTCTCCGATTGTGCCCTTCTCATAGCTTCCTGGGGGACTTTGCCAAAAGCCGATTCGAATGTCCTTGCAATGTCAAATACATAATCCGGCGGATAGTGGGTAATGCCGTATATTATTGTGTCTAACCGGCCCTTAGATACGGTGTCCCAGTTTATGTAATCATCAACTGCGCCGTAATTCCATCCATCATCAAGGTAAGCCTGTAATCCATTGCCAATACCATCTGCCGTAGCAATATTAGATAACAAAGCAACAACAATAGCCAATTTTATTAAGTAACTTTTTTGACTTTTCGTACATATTTTTCCCACTTTTTCATCACCCTCACTTAATTCATCAATTTACTCGTAATGCCAACGAGATATTAATAAAATTCCAATTAGGTTAAATACCGCGCGAAGTGACTTATATTCAAGATCAAAACTCAAGAAAAACAATTGCCCTCAACAACGAAATGATTATACTATAAATTCGAAAATAAGTCAATCAAAAAATCAATAGAAACAGGAGAATGTTTAGTGAGATTTAATCAGATTGATATTTCTGGAGAGAAGATTATCGAGTTCTGTAAGCGTTGGAAGGTTATTGAGTTTGCATTATTCGGCTCTGTGCTGCGTGCCGATTTTCGTGCCGATAGTGACATAGACGTCTTAGTGACTTTCACTGAGGATTGCGGACACAGTCTATTTGACTTGGCACAGATGCAGGAGGAATTAGAGCGTATCTTAGACCATAAAGTTGACCTGGTGGAAAAGGCAGGCTTACGAAATCCGTTTCGACGGCACGCTATTTTAAATAACATGGAGGTTATCTATGCAGCCTGAAGACCGAGACGCTGCGTTGCTGTGGGATATGAAACAGGCAGCATGCGAAATAGCTGAGTTTATAAGAGGTGTAAGGTATGAAGAATTTACATCTAAGAAGGTTCTCCGTTACGCTGTTGAAAGGCAGATACTGGTAATCGGTGAAGCTGCTGCGCATGTTTCTGCAACTTTTAGAGATGCCTACCCGGAAATTCCATGGCGTTCAATTATTGCTCAACGGAATATACTCGCCCATGAATATGGTGAAATCCTCGTGGAACGAATATGGCGTGTGGCCACAGAGCAAATTCCGAAACTTATTAAACTGCTTGAGCCTCTTATTCCCAAAGCTCCAGAGCAGGATGCCTAATCATGCGCTTTGGAAGTTATACTATAAAACAGATGAAAGAATATCTCGCCGACCGAGGCGTACCATTAAATCTTTAATGGGCTCTATCGGAGATTTTAATCCTGACTTGACCTATTACGGAGTAGTGGCTGCATTGATCTGAATTGGTCCTCAGGAGGCTTCTGTAAAGGTACCTGCCTCTGTTTTGGCTGAGATGTAAGGGCTTCCAATCTAATCCAGGTTCCTTTTTCCAGATTGTAGATGAAGGTACCTCTCAAGCCGGCAGTGATAAACACATTATTGTCTTTAACAGCAAATATGGCCTCTACAATGTTGCCTCGCTTTATTTGTACAGCCCCTGATAGCAATATTGCATTACGCACTTGTGTCCCAAGTTCCAGAATTTGCGAATCTGAAAAGCCGGCTCGTCGCATTATTCGTATAATATCATCGGAATTTAGGGCAGCTACGTCTCGGCTACTGACAGGTATGACCTGAAACTTTGTGGGGTCGCTTTTATCTGTTGACGCACAACCTTCTATGCCCAAAGATAAGAACGGTGGCAGCAACAGTATAATGATTGCATTACGGATTAGTCGGTGCATATTGGACACAGTTCTGCGCCTCTGCTACATACGTTTTTTATCTGTTTTGACTCATCAAGCTCTGACGAAGTTTCATTCTGAATTCTTGCTCACCCACGGGTTCGGCTAAAATTTGCTCCGTATCCGGTTCGGAGAATCTGACATATTCCTCCATCTCCGGCACCAGCCTTGCGGTAATGAATACGGCGATCTCACGTGAAGCCTGCTGGTTAGACTTATTCTTAAACAGCTTTCCCACTAGTGGAAGCCTGCTAAGGCCTGGCACTCGTTTGTTTGTTTGAACCGTCCTATTCTCTGTCAGGCCAGCCAAAGCCACCGTTCCACCATC
>Ga0315533_1000171_pt1 | contig 58947 bp, 42 predicted proteins | sample SalMarSW160130MG_FD_203081 | JGI IMG/M metagenome (GOLD analysis project Ga0315533, IMG submission 203081) | Salt marsh sediment microbial communities from the Plum Island Ecosystem LTER, Massachusetts, United States - Salt Marsh Sediment SW1601-30 ...
TTATATAATTCAGAATCTTTATTTACACCATCGACATTACCTATATTATATATCGTTTTGTGCGGTCCTACATCTATTAACTTAACACCTTCTTTATATTCACCCAAAATTGACCAACTACCAAATTTATAATCTCTCACAACATACCTCAATCCATTAAACTCCACACAAGTACGCCAAGAAACCTTCTCCGATCTACCGTAATCGGGATATTTAAGAACATTTAAGAGAATCAATTTTACTATATATGCGGGAATTTCGTAATTTTTTATAAATAAATTCACAAACTCAATAAAATTTAAAGATAGATCTTTTATCGGTTTAAGACCACAAAGAATATTTTGAATCTTCTCTTTTAGTTCAATATTCTGCGACAATTTATCTATTATTTTGGATGAATTACTCATTATAATCTCACTCCATACGTTTTCAAGAAATTTTTATATTTTTGATTATTTTTAAAGCTCTCTTTAATTTAAAAGTTGAATTATTTAAACTCGCATCGATTACCAGAAATTCTAGATTAGATTTATCTAAACTCTTCTTAAAGATTTTAAGATTTTCGATTTTTGAGCGATAGTTATTCGGATTAAAATAACAAGAGATAACACAAATATCTTCTGCATTATTATATTTAAGAATATTTATAGTAGGAGATATTGTCATTTATTTTATTATGTGAATCTCTCTTTTTTAATATATAATGGATATTCACTTAAATTGAAATATATTGTGTGTGAAACATTCTCAAAATTATGGCTTATTATTCTAATTATCTTTGAAAGAATTTACTCTTTAGATAATTTTTACCATTAAAAATTAAAGATTTAATTTCTTTCGAGGAGTCGATAAGGGTATGTAATTTCTCGAATCCAATTTTGAAGATTTGTACTTTAAGTATCTAATTATCAGCAAAAAATTATTATAAAAAGAAAATAATATTAAACTTAGCATATAAAGATATGATCGATTAGGGAGAATAAGGATTGACTCTAAATCTTGAGAAATTTTTACCAAACATCAATACTGGTTTATCGAAGATAGGATTCTTTTTTGGAGCAGGTACATCTAAGGAGGCAGGTTATCCATTGACAAAAGAATTAACATTGAAAATTTATGAGAATATGGATAGTGATGAAAAAGAATTACTAAAAAGTATTCTTCAAAAAGAAAATATAACATACAATTTCGAAAATGGTATACCTGACATTGAAGAAATTTCTGATGCGATTTATAAAAATAAAGGTTCAACTAACTTCACTAATATAAATAATCTGGAACAATCTATTAAGAAAAAAATTTACCAAGAATTTATTCCAAATTCTAATCTCAATTTGGAATACCATATTAAATTCTTAAGAGCTTTAAAAGTTCTGATGACTAATAAAGCAGAATCTATATGGATAATTACCACAAATTATGATCTTCTCTTCGAGATGGCAGCTATGCAAACCAAAATTCCAATCTTTAATGGATTTGAGGGCATTCTTTATCGATATTTTACACCTGAACGATTAAATTTAAGTTATGGGAATATTAATGGAAGAACATTTAATATATTTAAAGAACCTCATATTAAAATCTTAAAACTACATGGATCTATATCTTGGTATAAAGATGGTGAAAATATCTACGAATCTTATAGAATTAACTCTGTATTAAATGAGGATTATACAATGATATTACCAAGAAGAGTTAAAACTCTAGACGCCTTAAATCATCCATATGATATATTATTTCGACATACTCTTCAATGTCTTGGTAGGGAATGTATGTATTTAATAAGCTGTGGATATAGTTTCCGCGATGAACATATTAACGATACGATAATCATACCAAAATTACGAGATGGTAAAGTTAGATTTACCGCTCTTTTTAACGAAGAACCTACTAATATTGAACGATTTAGAGAATTTAAAAATTTTAATTATATAACTAAAGATAAATTATGTCTAAATGGAACTCTATCAACTCATGAATGTGATGTATGGAAATTTAGTGAGTTTGTAAAATTATTTATAGAAAAAGCTGGAATAAGTTGAGAAAAAATGAATAAATACAAGATTGGGACGGTTTTAGCAGTATCTGGAGAACGCATAGATATATATCTTTCACCTTTTATGGAATCAGATCAAGATCAAGGCGTTCCTGAAAATATGTGCGTTGATTGCATCACTGAGGAAGGACCTCAGCCGTTAGTAATTGGACAACCGGGAACCTTTGTGGAGGTTGCAATACCAACTGGTAGTCTTTTAGCAACTATTATTGGAATTAAAATGACTGAATCCTCTTACACATCACAAATGGAAAGAGAAGCAGAGGAAGACGAGCAATATTTAATTGAATTCCCTAAACGGATAATATCCACCATACCTGTTGGCACAATAAATTCAGCTGGTTTATTTGAGCGTGGAACAGATGTATTACCTACTGTCAATAACGATGTATATGCAGTATTACCAGATACAATTGATAAAATTTTTAAAAGTTTTGCGCAAGGAGAATTTTCCATTGGTAAATTATCTATACTCCCCGATTTAGACGCAAAAATAAATCTTGATGCCTTCTTATCAAGACATGCTGCCATTTTAGGACAGACTGGTGGGGGGAAATCGTGGACAGTTGCATCATTCTTACAGAAAATTGCAAATTTGACTAAGCCAACAGTTATATTATTCGATCTCCATGGAGAATATAAGGATGCATTTAACGATTATACCGAATATATTGATGCTAGTGAATTGGAATTTCCTTATTGGTTAATGAATAGTGAAGAACTAATTGAATTAATGGTAGATAGAACAGAACACACAGCACCAAATCAAATTGCTAAATTTAAAGAATTACTTCAAAAAGAAAAAGAGGAAAATGAAGAGAATCGGAGTCTTGAAATACCTAAAATAACGATAGATACTCCAATATATTTTGATTTTAATAAAATTATCGATGAATTTAAACGATTAGATGTAGAAAAGGTTCCGGGCGCTAAGGGTCTTAAACAAGGACCATTATTTGGGGCCTTTACTAGATTAATTATGAGAATTGATACAAGACTAAATGATAAACGATATGAACTGATATTTCGTCCACAAAAATATAATACTTCCGCTTCAATGGAACAATTATTTCGAAAATTATTAGGTGAAGAACCAGATAACCTTAAGAAGATCGTCGTTATTGATATGAGTCCTATTCCGTTTGATGTACGAAATTCTGTTCTTTCTTTGATAATGAGATGTCTATTTGATTTCACATATTGGTACAAACGTATAAATAATGAGACATACCCAATATCATTGTTTTGCGATGAAGCTCATGTCTATTTAAATGATAAAGACTCGTCTACAAAGGCTACTTGTTTCTCTGCTGAAAAAATAGCAAAAGAAGGCAGAAAGTATGGAATTAGTCTGACTGTTATTAGTCAAAGACCTAGAGAAGTCTCAGCTACTATTTTGTCTCAATGTAATTCTTTCTTATGCTTGAGAATTACTAATCCTGATGACCAATCATATGTTAAAAATTTACTTCCAGATTCTTTAAGAGGAATTACAGGTATGTTTTCTTCTCTCCGAAGGGGAGAATGTATATTAATTGGAGATTCTGTTATGCTACCCACAAGAATTAGAATAGATCCCCCTAATCCTACGCCGAGTAGTCAAGATACATCTTTCTATACTAAATGGAATGCTGAGCATACTGATAAAGATGTTAATAAAATATTGGATGCTTGGAGAAAACAAGAGATATAAACAACTTCTTTAAATTATTAGCAATTATTAATGTTTAATGTCTTACTCTCTCTTTTAGAATTGATCCATCAAAACCAAAAAGCTCAAAATTAAGTTTAATTAAAAAAGGGGATTATTTATTCTTCATCGCTAATTTAACAAAATATCAAAATGGAGAATACATTAGGTATTCTGGAGAATTCTATTTTATAGGATATTTTGAAATAGAAGATGCGTTCTCTACGGAAGAGGAAATTAAATTAAATTTTAAAAAGATTGAAAATAATTCCCATTATGGAAGATTGCTTGATAATTTTTCTGATTTTGGAGAATTTAGAATTATTAAAGGTAATGAAAAAAATAGTAGAAGATTTAAATATGCATTTAAAGTAACAAAAGAATTTTGTGATGCTTGCTTACGAAAGGTCGACGGGGAAAAATTTAATTGGGGAAAATTTCCAAGTATTACTGGGTGTATGGGAACCACTACAAGAGCTATTCGTCCCTACATTAATAAAGCAAAACAACCATTCTTATGGCAGACATTTTGGAATTGGATAAAGTCAAAGGCTAATAAAAAGATTTATAAAATTGATTTGGTAACCTCCATTTTTGAAGAGATTATCAATTCAGCTGTGAATAATGTAGAAAGATCTGATGAGATATTAATTGATACTTTTAGTCGGCTAAAAGAAAATATGAAAGAATGGAAAGGAAAAGCTCCTCTGATAACAGGGATTATAGAATTACTGTATTTTGAGTATATTAAAAGATATATTCAAAAAAAGTTGGGTATTAATAATTATAACCGCTATCAATCAGGTGATCCAAAAAGCCCTGTGTATCTTTTTAAAGCACGATATAATAGTAAAACAATCATTTTATCCTCAGATATCCAAATTGGCGAAAAAAATCATATTAAACTCAAATTACGCCATCCAGAAACAGATGAGACAATAAAAATTCAACCAGATATATTTATTGGTCTTGAGGGTAAAGATTCAAAAATCATCCCTATCGCATTTATTGAAATTAAATTATACACTGATATGAAAGAATTTAGAAAGAGTGTTTTCAAAAGATTCAAAGACTTAAAAGAATCTTTAAAATTATATTATCCTACAAATATCCCCTATTTTATTGTCTTAAATATAGAAGCTTATAAATCAAAACAGTTCGACAATGAATTTGATGATTTTCAAAAGACTTTTGACCAATTTTTATACATGAAAAGAGATTGGGACCCAGCTATGTGGGATAAAGATAAAAAGGCATGGAAAACTCCTATTAAAGGTCAAAAAATACATCAGATTTTAGATAAAATCGTTGCGTTAATCAAAGAAATAACTATTGAATAAATAAAATATTAAGTTTAATTATAATTGAAATTATTGTTTGAACCATATGAATAAACCAATATTTAAGATATCAACAAAAATCATAATTAATAATCGATGATATAAATGTCATTTAAGTTAAAAAATTCTCTTAAAAGATTAAATATGAAGTTGTTGCAGGAATTAATATGAAATAACTCAAATAGGTTAAATAAAAAATAAAAAATTTAATAATTTAAATTTATACCAGAGATGATCCACAATATTTACAATGTTTGGCATCTGGGTCTTCAATTGTGATAATTATGATTTTAGGTGAAAAATATATTGTAATTATTGATGTTAAAGGATTGGAAATTCCTTATTCAATGAAAATACAAAAACCGAATCAAAATTATTTCTTTTTATATCCCGAAGATTTTGCTGAAAAATTAGAAAAATATAATAAGGATATTTCAATTTTAAAGAGGAATCCTAATGATAAAAGTGTTAGATTATCGGGGAGTTTCTCTGAATCCATTAGTACTAATCCCCATAAATCTACTTTTATTTTAACAGAAAGTTATTTTGATCTCTCTCTAAGTGCAAATGAATTATATCATAAAATACGAGAAGAATTTTATCCACTTTTAATGCTTTTTTCTTTTTTTCTTATGGAAATCTTCGAAATTAAGAGAATTTTTATTTTTAAAAGAAAAGATTCTATTTATAAATTTATTCGCTTTATACAGATAAAAATTGAAGAAATTCAAGACTTAAATAGTTTTTATCTAATTGATGGTCCAAACAGGTTTGTTAAATCTATTGAGATTTATTTTCCATTATTATTATTTCGATTTTTAGGAGATAATGAAATAAGAAAAAAATATCTTCCTATAATTGAAGATTATTTGTATGGAAAATTAAGAACCCAATATATTGAAATACAAATCATAAGATATTGGAATGCACTAGAAAATCTTGCAGACATTTTTTGGAATTATTTAAAGAAAGATAAATTACTTACTGAAGAAACATATGAAAAATTAAAAGAAATAATTAATAAATATTTAGATACAATCAAACCAAAGAATATATTATTTCCTAATACCAATAATTTGCGTGTAAAGGAAATTCTAAATAGCAAAATTAATAATTTTCCAGCAATAAAAGACAAAATCTTTTATTTGTGTTCAAAAATTAGTTTTGATTTAAATGAGGATCAGAGAGATTTTATTAATAAAATGTATTGGGTTCGAAATGAATTATTTCATAGAGGTACACCTCTAAGAGAATTAGCTAATAATTATAGTAGAAAATATAACATTCCAAATTTTACATTAAGAGATTTAAGTAAAAAGATTATAAATTTTGGTGAACTAATAGAAAAAATTTTTCTCTATCTTGTAAAATTTTTTCCAAAATATATTTATGTTGAAAATAAAGAAGATGATGGTTATCAAATATATTGGAATGAAAATAATCTAAGCCCAAATTATATAAAAGAGAGATTGCAAAGAATTAACCAAAATCTTATCGACTTTTCAAGAGTCTTCTTCCCATCAAAATTAGAGAAATTAAATATATTAATATGTAATAGAAATTTTTTAGTAGGAAATACTCAATTTGTATCATTATTAAAATATATTCAAATAAAATTAATTCCTTCTATTGAAAATAATATATCATATGATTTTATGGGTATATTACATACTCCAAGAGGGGATCTTTCAATGGAGATCCGATTTAGAGAAAATTTATATGGTAGTTATAAAGCTTTTACAAGAAACAGTGAGGAAATTAGACGATGGATGGATTGTAAGGGTTCGATTTTTAAATCAAATTCTGAGACTGATTTTCATGGTTATTATCTAAAATTTGAATTTATTCCAGTCTCTACTATATATAGGATGATGCCAGGAACAGAATTTAAGTCAGTAAAAGAATTTATAGGGTTTTTCGAGGCAATGATAATTGATATAAAGAATTTTTAATAATTTGAGAGTTGAAAATAATTCTATGAAAATTAATGATAAAATTTAGCATAAAAATATTAATTGATGGAAAAAATTCAATAAGAAACAGTAATGATAATAAATTTCAATTCTGCCGTTATTATGGTTATATGAAAATCAAATTACTGTTCTTTCTGAATTCAGAGTAAATTTCTTGATTCTTCTTAATAATCTCTAAATGTCCTTCTAATCCATCTTCCCATCGTACATCCCAATCAAACTTCCCTCCTATCACGTCTCCACAAACAGTATCCCGGACGTATAAACCAATACTCCCATTATTGAAAAATTCCACCATACATCCTATATAAATTCCAGACGACCCACTCTGAATTTTTAAATCGCCATTTTTGATATTTGTTCCACCACGCCTATTAGGTAATTTCCTTTTATGGTTTTTATCAATCCTATAGAAGCTCTTAAGTAAGGTTTGGTTAGTTTCTTTAGCAATATCATAAAACTTCTTGAGTCAAGGAAATTCTTACCATTGTCTTTCAGAAAATTTTTATAATAAAAGTTCCAAATAAATGATTTAATGGATTGCCTTAATGGATCTTCTATTTCTACGATTATAATATTATTTCCTGCTTTCACTAGCTTTTTCAAAAGATATAATTGCCCCCATCTTGGTAAATGATGTAATGTATTTTTGCATATTATCAAATCATAATGCTCATTTTGACAAAATTCTGGCAATAAGATATTACACTTAGTAAGAATGATATTGTTTAAACGCTTTTTTCTTGGCAATGAGAATAAATGCTGCCAATGCAAATCATTTCCAATGATGGATGAGTTTTCAAAATATTCCGCAATTTCAATAAAAAGATCATCGTATCCACACGAAATATCAATGATTTTATAAGATCCCTTTTGTAAAAAATCAATTTTTTTAAGCAAGTGAAATATAAAGGTTCTTATTTTTTTTGAACTGAGATGATAAAAAATTTTTGAAACAAATTTCTTATGAAATGTATGGCGTAAATAGTATTGTTTATTTCCTCGTAGACTCCCTCTCTGGCGTTTATTCTTGGAATTAATTCTAAAGTCAAGCACAATCTGATTTTTTTCATATCCTAAGTCTTCAACGATCATTTTTCTTTTACCTCCATCTTGAAATCCTTGATTTTAAATGGGCATAATTCACCGCAAATAGAGCATTCCTTTTTTTTGGGATGCTTTGGTCCAACACGACAGAACGTTTTATTTGCTTTAATTGGCTCAATTGCTAATTCAAGTTGTCGCCCCCATTGATTCTTAGAACGTGCTCTTGAAATTTCATCATCATATTCCTGGAGGTGTTGTAATTTTGTCAAATCAGCAGCATAAACAGCCGTAATATATGTTCCAATGGATTCAATTACATCTTTACGTTCGGGAAGTCCTATATGTTCAGTTCTACAACAAGCTTGACAATAATTCGCTCCATATTGAATTGCAATAGCTGCTCCGATGCTATGAGAAATATGATCATAGCCTAAAGATCGATCCGTTGTTGCTGGACCCATTACTCCGATTGGAACATTTAGAGTCATTTTTTTAAGGACTTGAACGGCTTCTGGTATTTTATCCATTCTTAAATGTCCAATCCCGTCAACTACAGCACCAACATTATTAATATGTGCTTTTTTAATTAGATGACCGATTATTGACCATTCGAATTTTTGAACTTCATCAAAGCCATCTGCTAAACAACCTGATCGAGTAGTACATATAAAAGAAATAGGAACATTTTCTTCAGCACAAATTTGTAATAAATCATCAAAATTCTCAATATAAGGATTTTCATTACCCGTGTTCTTGATCCAAGAAGCCAGTATCGTCCCTCCTCTGGAAACATATGGCATTATTCTATGTGAACATTCTATTTTTTTAACTAAAGCTTTTGTTATAGGATGAATCCCCGGAGCAGAAACTCCTTGTTCTACCTGTTGTTTGAACACTTTAATGACATCTCTGCTATTAAATGAGAGTGGATTTCCATATTTTCTTAAACTTTCTTCAGCGTTTTGATATAATGGAACTGAAGCTAAAGGAATACCTATTGCATCTAAAAGTTTTTGACGGTATAAAAAAAAATTAAAGCCAGAGGATTGATCACATAATAATGCAGCACCAAATTTTTCCGCTTCCTTAGCAAGCTCAATAACATTGCTAAAATCTGAAGAATCTGTGGAGGTGCCAACGTTACAGAGTACTTTAGATCTCAGACCATCGCCTAATGCGATATGGTTTGAGTTTCTCTTATTTGGTATTATGATAATTTTTCCCTCCGCTATTTTACTTAATAGCTTCTCTCTGGAAATTATTTCCTTTTTCAGCACTTCATTCATCTCAGGTGTTAAGACACCTTCTTTTGCCATTAACATCTGAGTCATTTAGGAGATCACCTCCTTCTTTTTACTAATTGATATTTTAAGAAATAAATTAGTATTGATTTTTTGTTGGCTTTCTATATTATCTTTAGAAGATGCTCTTAATGGTCGTTGAAGTATGAGTTGATCATTTATTATCATAAAGCTAATTCTGTGAGTTTTTAGCCAATCTTCGGAAATAAAGTCATATTGCTTAAACCTATCATTTGAAATGATAAAATTTTCATTAATGTAGGCAAATGGTAAGATAAAATCATCTGCCCTAGTACTTGCAGGTGCCTCAAGGATTAGTTTGGTGTTTAAATATTCTCGTTTATATCTTTTCTTCTCGTCTATCTGGTGGTATAGAGAGCAATCCGCAATTCCAATAAGTTCGATATCTTCTGGAATTGTAGAGAAGAGGAGGTCAATATTTTTTAGTTTTGGTTGATCTCCTCGACTATTATAATAAACTATGTTTGAAATGTCAGCAATAATTATTTTTTTAATTTTTTACCACCTCATTAATGTTTTAATTCTAATATATCTAAAATAAAATATATGTCCTATTCCTTGGGACATGACTAAGATTCTATGATAATAATATATATATTAGGACACATCCTATAATCATAAATCTTAAATAATTAAAATTCATAATAATTATTATGGTTCAAAATATAATTCCTAACAATATTCCTCTTCAAATATGGGAAGAAAAAAGGTATACGGATATAATTCTTTATGCTTTAGGTGCATTTGGACCTCTTGAGCGTGAAGAATTTATTAACAAACCAGAAAAATCTAATCGGATGAATAAAAATACCTTTCATAAATGGGTTAGGGAATTAAAGAAAGAAGGTCGGGTTGATGTGATTAAAAGTGGGAAAAAAAGTGTATATACAATAACTTCATTAGGGCAAGATGAATTATTGAGAAGGTTAAAGAATTATAGCCTAGATTTTGAAACAGTTAATAAATTAGAGCAAAAAAGGATAAGGAATTATATTGATTCTATTTCAAAATTCTTTAAAAAAAATAAAATTATTAAGTCAGAAGTAAAACTCGAATTTTTAAAATTAGCTAATGAAATTACTTATGATAAGTTTAGTGAGATGTTTTCATTGGAAAAATTCAATGCTCTATTGTTATTTTTAGTATTAAACCATCCAAAATTTTATTCGGCTTACGATATTTCGATTGAAGTTTTTCTAAATAAATATAACAATTTTTCAGAGCAGGAAATTACGAAAGCAGATATATTATTTTTTATTCAGAAGGTAGTACGCGAAAACTTATATAATACTAAATTCTACCAATTAATCTTGGAAGAAGATGAGAGGATTCTGTATTTTAGATCGAATAGTGAATTTGGAGTTATTTTCGAAACGCTCATAAATTCAAGATTAAAAGATTTATATTATGCATCAAATTTAACAGGGAATTACCCAAATGATTATAACTTAAAAGTGACATATAATATGATATTAGACAATTTGATAAAAAAACATGGATTATTTCATAGAGATCTAGAAAATTCCTTGTACCGCCTATTGGATGATTATATAAAAAATATAAAAGATGAAATACATCAAAAGGGCATATTTATCCGTTCAGATTTAAGGGAACTTGGTTATATACCATTAAAATTACCTAAAAAAGTTAAAAGTTCACAGCCTTTTATAAGAAAGGAAAATGAGATACTAATAAATGAAACAAAGTTTTCATTTTTAGAAAAGAAGTATTTAGATTCATCAAACGAGTTTTTACTGAATTCTTATGATTTTTTATTTAAAGAAAAAGATTACGATAGAGCTTTGGAGGAGATTGACAAAGCTATAGAACAAGATAAGAATTCTAGCGAAATTTTTTATTTGAAATTTTTAATACTGATATCGTTAAATAACTTTGAGAAAGCCAAGGAATTTATTAATAAAACAATTGAATTAGAGCCGAAAAATATTCTTTATTATATGGATAAAATTAAAAATTTAATATTATTAAGGCAATTTCAGAAGATTTTAGATGTTTTTAATAAAGTACTGGATTTAAAGCTTGATGATTCTGAATTTCGTATTTTTGTAATTACTTCACTTATAGAAAATGAACAATTTGAACAAGTTGAAAAGATAAAAAAACAAGAGAAAATTGATTTTTTCAATTTACCAGATGAAGATTTTTTTGATATAACTGGTATTTTTGAAATGCTAATTTCTAATAAAATTTCAGAGGAGAATTATAAAGATGCATTAATAATCATCGATAAAGAAATGTCTTTATTAGAAACTTCAGCTGCACAATTATACCAATATAAAGCAAATGCATTAATAGGTCTGGAGCTATACGATGAAGCATTAAAAGTGTTGGATGAGGCGATTGAAAAATGGCCCGAATATCCACTAAGTTATCCTCCATTTAGTTTAAATATGAAAGAAGAATATAACATTCCAGATGAATTACTTAAGCAAGAAATGAAGCAAGAAACTGAAGATGCTTTTGAAAAACAAAGAATACCGGAGTATAAATTTTATAGGATAAAAGCAGATTTATTACGTATATTGGGAAAGTATGATGACGCGTTGAAATTAGTTGATAAAATTATCAAATTAAATCCAGAACTTGTTGAGGTATTTACCATAAAATCATTGATTTATGTTGAATTAGAAGAATTTGATAAAGCTTTGGATTTAATTGAGAGAGTAATTAGGATGGAAACAAATGATATATTTTATCAACATGACATTGATAATCTAAAAGAACTCACATTACATTCCATAGAGAAATTAATTGAAGAAAAACCTGATAACGTGATTTATTATCATGTATATGGTAATATTTTAATTTTGTTTGAAGATTATGAAAAAGCAATTATAGCATTTGAGAAAATTCTTGATCTGGAATCAGATTTATTCTCAACTTTTGATTCATGTATCAATATTGGAAAATGCTATTATGAGCTTGGATTGAATGAAATTGCTTTAAATAAATTCTTATATACAAAACAACTAGCTGAAAAAGAACAGAATGATAGTTTAATAAATAAAGCCAATGAATATATCTCAAAAATTAAATAAATGTAAATCGATTTTTTTATTTCTTTATCTTAATCTTTAGGTAATGTCTCTCTCAAATATGCATCTTTATCAATTTCAAAACACTTGAATTTACCACCAAAAAAACTGCAAAATACTAAATTATTTCTAACCAAATTAAATGGATCTCCTTCTTCTATATTTCCATGCATTTCTCTTAGCATAAAAAAACCACCGATTTGAAAGAAATTATTAGTCTCATCTATTATAACAATATTCGCTTTTTGTTTGGAAAAAGCGTCTTTAACTATTCTTCTTAATTCTGATTGTTCAATTTCATTTTTAATGCCATCATCAAAAGAGTGCCATTCACATGGTCGATTTGGGTTTTCTATCATTGAAATAAATTCAAAAGCGATTTTTTTTAATTGGGAAGCTCCCCTTCCTTTAATTTCTACATTGAATTTCTCACCATTTTTCTTAACCATAATATCTGGGTTCGGTTGTCCTTTTAACTTTTTGGGAAATGCAATTTGTAAGTTCCTTACTGTGAAATAATAACCCATTTTTAAAACTGAAAGAGAGCTTAATAAATAATCGGAGTCGCGTTTATGTTTTCTAAATTCACTTATTAGATTTAATGTATTAACGCCCTTATCTTCTATGTATTTTAAGTAATAGCATGACATCAATATCGTGGCACAAGGATCATAGTTATTATTAATTATCGTATTAATTATGGTAAGGAATACATCTTCAATATCGGAATATTTAGATAAGATATATTCATAAGCATCTTTTAATTGGCTAGTTCTTATATTAAAATTATCGTAATAATTATGTATTCCAATACCTTCAAAACCAATCAAATTATCTTTAACAATTAACCTTATATCTGAAATATTTATTTTACCATTGCTCAAAAAATTCATCACCTATGATTAAAATTCCTTTTCTCTTAAATTTTCAAGGATTCTTCTTATAAAATTAATCCAAATATAAATTTTTTACGGAAATTTAAAGATTATGGGAATTCGGCAAGAAAAATTTCCAAAAAAAAATAAATACGACATTATTTTTAAAAACATGCTATTTTGTTATAAGACCTAAAAAACTTCTCATAAACCATGTAAGAGTTAGATTTTTAACGATTAATAATATTTCAATATCTCTACTTTTTAGATTTTAAAAAAAGTAAAAGATATTAAAGCTAATTTACTTCTTTGGATTTTATCAATTAAGTTCAAAAAAAAAGGAAGACAATTTTTAAGGTGCTAAAAAATTGGAATCTTTCAGTCAATAGGGAATATCAAATTATCGATATATCTTGTGGCTACGATGATTTACTAATTGATCTAGCGAGCTATTTCAAAAATTCAAATATAACGGGAAATGATCTAATATGGCAACCATTAATTAAAATACCAAAAGGACAATGTAGTTCAAACATTATTCTCACAAATAAAGATATACTTTCACCTGGATTTTGTAAAAAGTTACACTATGATTTAATTATCTGTAAAAATACACTACATCATTTATCTAAGTCGGAGAATATTCACCTCTTGAAAAAATTGTTTTCAGTTGGAGACAAAATATTAATCATTGAAATCGAAAATCCTTTAAAATATTCACTAGGTTCTTATATTTGGAATTTCTATTACAAGCGTTTCCTTCAAGACAATTGTAAAAACTCTCTAACTTGCGAAGATTTCAAAAATCTCATTATAAGCTGCATTAATCACTCGATAAAATTTTATTTTGGTTCAGTGAAAACGATAAAAGGCAATTATCTATTTGCAGCTCTCGAAAGAAAGACAAACTGAATTGATAAATAAAGCAAATTTAAAAATATTAATTGGTAAAAAAAATAGTAGAATTTTGCCTAGAATGCTCGAATCTTTTACGGGAAAGAATTATTGATGAAAAATTTTTTCATCTATAAGTGTGGTTTCAAAAAAGAAATAAGAAAAGAAAAAGATGAGATTAATGAAAAAATAATTCAAAAAAAGAGGAAAGCTTTAATGGATAATTTAATAGTTGCTACTGATAAGGATAAAAAATAAGGAATTATTAAATCAGACAGAATCAATATATAAACGGAAATTAAATTCAAAACTCTCAAAAATTATAAAAGTCATAAGTCGAATAAATGAAACTGATGCAAATAATACTAAGGAAGAATTAAAAATGAAAAAAATGAAAAAACAAAAAAGGAATGAAATTAAAAGTATCGAAAAGAGATCAAACATGAACGAAAAGGAGAATTTACTTTAAAAATAAACTACGAATTATATGAGGTCTTTAGGAATTATCTTAATAAACATCACGAGCTTGGTTATCGTTCTGTTTATGAATTTCTTAATGAGATTATTCGGGATAAAGCTAAAGAAATTTTACAATCTGAAAAAAAAGACTAAAATTTTGTTTTGTGAAATCTTAAAAAAATTCTTAACACTAGTTTTTATAACTTCACAAAATCCTTTTTAAAAACATATTCTAAATCTTTTAGTTAATAATTAACTATATTTTTCATTTCTTTTAAAACATTTTATTCCATTAATAAGAATAAAGTAGAGGATTATTCGGTATTTTTCTTCTACATTAGGATAAAATATATTTGAAGGAATTGATACAAACGTTTGAATAATTGTTATTACTGATCAGGTTTTTTGAGAATTTAATTCTTCCATTATTTTCTTTTCAACATTTTCATAATAATCCTTAACTTCGGAAAGATTAACTGAAACAATTGGATGCCCCGAATGGTTACTTTCAAAGATTTTAATTAATCGTTGATTATTAGGATCTGCTGGGTTGATATGTACATATTCCCGACACTTATGGCAAGCTCGGACAATGATAAATGATGTGATTTTGAACAACCTATATCTCTTAATACCTCAAATAAATAGTAGGATTATCTAATATTTAATTTTATTTGTATTATTTTGAAGATTTGAAATTATAACTTAATTTATCAAAAAATTAGCTAATTTTTTTTTAACGTAATGTTTCGCTTGATAAGTGTGAAAGTGAGATTTTCTCATGATTATATTTAATGTATATAAAAAAAAATTATCTTTTACAAATAAAAAGATTTAAATAATTAAGACTTTATTTGTAAAATCGAGAGAGATTTTTTGTAAGGGTATAAGATATTTTGGAAGTATTCTTATTTGTAAAATAATTAAATTGAAACGAGAAATATTAATTTTGAAGGAAAAAGACGCCTTAAAGTTTTTTCATGCATATATAGATGAGATGATAAGTCTTGGTGGAGAAAATTTACCTCGGAGTATATCCACCCGATTGGGAGGAAATTTAGCGAAAGTATATAAAAGTCGGGGCATAACAAATTTAGAAGCCGCTTTAATGAAGATGTATGAAGTATTAGGGGCAGAACCAAAAATAGAAAAAGTGAACGAACATGAATATAATGTAAGAGTTAAACATTCTTCCCAATTTTGTCCGATTGGCGGGGCCTCTAATCCCTCAAGAGGTTCAAAATTTATAGAAATTATCTGTATTCCTTATACAATTGCATTTTTAAAAAGATTTGACCCAAAATATGATTATCAAATAGAATTAAAAGAATGTATTGTTCGACATGGGGGTCGAATTTGTGAATATAATTTAATTTTGACTCCTAAGGAATAATTCAATTGGAATTCGTTCCAATCTTCTCTTATTCCATTCTTGCCTTACATTTCTAAGCTCTGGAATTTTTTTTGTTGTTATCTGCAACTTCTTCTAAAAATCTTTTTTTTTTAAAGTTTTTCAGCAACCTTATCCTTTTTATTCAATTATTCTCTCTTCTTTAATTTTCTTTTTATATTCTATTTTTCTTTTTTGTACATAAATAATCCTATTTTACCATCTATGTTTTTAATAACAAGATTAACATCATCTTTATGTTTCCAATTTAAAGCTTCAGCGATAGAAATAGGTATTGTTATCGTTCCAGAGCCAGAGTGTTTATATTTATAATATTTAGTTGTTTTTCCATTCATTTTTTAAATTTCGCCTTTAAATAAATAAAAAAAAAAACATCATTATTTTTAAAAAGATTCAATAATGATATAATAAATATTATAACAATTGTTATAACAGAAAATAAAAGTGTAAAAATATGCCCGAAACAATGAGCCATTTTTGCTTAATATTAAGTGAAGAAATAGATAAAATGTTTATTGCATTAAAAAAACAAGAAAATGACATTCAATCAGAAATAACTAAAAATTATATTGTCTATGATAAGAGAAATATATTATTTGACGATAAAGAACTTAAAATAATAAGAAAATCTTTAACAAATTTATTAGATTCTTCTATTTTATCAGGGGAAGAATATAAAACAAGTAATATTTTATTAGAGTTTATAGAACCATTAATTTAATATATCTTTTTTTATTTTGAATTAAAATAAGGAAGATGTTATGAAAAATAAAAGAAAAAATGTGTTTTTTTAAATTTTATTGGATTTATTGAATTGGTGAAATCTTGACTCTTAATTTAAAAGTTTGGATATTTTTGGAAATATATGCTGGTAATAATAACAAACAACAACAATATTTTTATATATAAGCTTCTTGTTATTTATTCGTTAATTATATAGCAAAAAATTTTAGGTGATGATAAAAATGACCGAAGAAGGGAAGAAAGAAGAAGAGAAAGTAGAAGAAATAGAAAAAGAAGAAGAAAAGGAAGTAAAGAAGAAAAAAAAAAAGAAAAAAGAAAAGAAAAGGAAAAAATGATCTGTTTTTTCTTTCTGGGTGGTTACAAAAGATAGTGATAACATTTTAATTTTTTCGCAACCATTTATATTTAAATTACAGCGAGATAATGAGTACATAGTTGATTATAATTCTCATACCAATGTTCCAAGTTTAACATTCTATGTTTGAAATACATGCCTTGCCCTCGTAAAAATATTCAAACACTTAACATTGATGGCGTAATCTATGAATACACTGTAATTACTACTTTATTATGGAGTTATATTGATATTTCAGATGAAATCAACAGAACTGCCGCATTTATTTCCATACAAATCATACATGAGAATAAATATGAAAAATTATATTACTTAAATTATATTGTACAACATCAAGAATACACTTTTACTCTTTTAACAATCCTTAACCCTCTCAATTCAGAATTCTATAATAAATCATCCACATTAATGATATTTACTCCAACAGAGAAGAAGATAAATACTTTTGAACGGATTGAGTTTAATTCGATCTTTAAATTATCGGAAATGTATAACATTTTGGGTCAAGTTGCGAGAAAGATTGGGAAAATCTACGATAAATCTTATAAAATTTCTGAAGATAAAAGTATCGCACAGCTGGCTCAAAATTACTTCATTATGGAGGATGAAATTAGGATTCTCTCCATTTTAGTTAAACAACAACTCTCAGAATACGACCTACAGATTATCGAGAGTTCAGCAAAATTAATGGATTTTGGACAAACTGATTGTATAGCAGTATGTTGGTTTATTGAAGTCTTTGGATGTGCATTTATAGCTGGTGTTTTTTGCGCTATGATTATATTGATACTCGGTATAATTGGTTGGTGGGCTTTCTTTTTTGCTATAGGGTGTGAATTCGTATATGGTGTTATATGTGAAGGGGGATTAGGTTCCATGACTTTTGAAGAATGCTGTGATTGGTGTTTAAAGATTTATTAAACAAATATAAATAAAATAAATCAAATATATTTTTTTTAACACCTTTTCTTTAGTGTTTGGATTAATTGTTTTACGATCTGCTTGTTTTATCTCGCTAGGTTTATATTTTCTTTTACCTTCTCTTGTTTTTTGAAAGTGATATGGTACAATATTGCCCAACATAATGATATAAGAGGGATAAAAAGATATGTCAAGGAGTTAAACAATAAACAAATTATCAATGAGATTATTCCAATAACATAAGTAGATATAACTTCAAATTTAGAAGGTCTTTCTGGCTTGTTCTCGAAAAATGACCACCCGATAAAAAGTATTATACTCAGAATTAAGACTCCCCCAACAAAAATTGTATAGTCCAAAACAATCCAAGTTATACAAATTATAATAGCTATAACTAATGCAACTAGATTTGAATTTTTATGAGTTAACTGCATTATAACACCTTTTTGAAGTTTTTTAAAGCTCCTCTCTTCATTCATTAAATTCGCTTATAAATGCACGCGAATTTTTTCCTTTAGAAGAATTATTGTATTACATGATACAGTTGGTTAAGGTTTTATTTAAAGTTTTTTATCTGACACAAAACTGTAATCTCCCATAAAAAATAAATATTCAGTTTACTTCTTTAATAATAGGTCAAATATTAAGACCTATTGCATTGGCCCCAGTTTTATGTTTAGTAAGTGTTCAGGTTGCAGTGAGTAGGGAGTAGGTAGAATATTTGTATAGTAAGTGTTTTGTTCTCATTTTTAGATTGTAAGATTTAAGTGCGTGAGAAGTAGTTATTAAGATTTGTGCGTGAGTTTTAGGTTAATTTAGAAATAAAGAGATTTTAATTTGGGGTCTCTCTGCAATTATTACTCTCTAAAGGTGTTAAAAATAAAACCACATATAATCTCAGATATTTCTAATATCGCCAGTTATGATAATAATTTCCCCCCTAAAATAAAGTACATTGATTTGATGTTCAATGCTTTAAAGTCTTCATATTGGATTATCGGTATAGCTGATCGGAAACTATATTATTGTATTGATGATCTTAGGTCTTAAAAATATTACTTAGAACGAGGTATTATTTTGCAATCTCCTCCAAGTATCAAAGCAGATATCATTATCATAATCAACTATTGTATTGAGATAAAATATAATTCCAAATTCTTCTGTGATACTAAACAAAAACATTTCATATTGTAGTTCTTAATCGCTCCGATATGGTCCTTAAAGATGTTACGCTTAATTTTATTATGAAACCAAAGAATAAGATGGACCTTAAGATATTTAAAAATCCCAACCATAAGGATTTGGGTAAAAAACTGGAGTGGGAATATGAGTTGACTGGAAAGATGGCAGGAAAAGTGAATTTCTCCATTCAATTAGCAATAAAAGACCCTTTTATTGAAAATAATATATTAAATTATAAGAAAAAGTTAGGCGTAATAACAATTCTAGATAAATAAAAAAATTAGCAACTATTAAAAGAATATTGAAATTAATAATTTTTTTCCAATTGTCTTCATTAACTATTCTTAATAAAGAGAGCTCAGGCGTTTTAATAAAAAATATTTTCTTGATAGTGAAGACATAATTCTATTTTCCAATTTTTTTTAATTAAATGGTTTCATTAAAATATGTATAAAGTATGATAGAATTCATTTTCAAAAGGTAAGCATAATCTTTATAATTAAAACTCCTACCCTACCATAATCAATTGATAACAAATTAAAATGAAAAAAATGATACCTAAAAACTATCTTCAGAAGAGTATTCTGTTTGAAAGAAAGCCCATAATTATACCAGAAAATCCTGAATTCTTTCAGGGATGTGATAATTGCGGTTCAAATAGCTTCATAGAGTCGAATTACGGCATTGTGTGTAGGAATTGTGGTCTAACGACTAATATACAGGTCTTCAGAAATGATACTCAATTTAATTCAACATCATCCAAATGAACTAAGGAGAGAAATAAGATTGGGAACAAAGTTAGAAAGTATGGGAAACGGAAGCTCTTGTGAGCTCGAGCGTATTTCTAACCAATATGAAAATTTCGTTCTACAACTGGCAGATACCGAATTTAACCGAATCCTTACTGAATTACATTTATCAGAGTTCTTAAAAAATGAATGCATCGATATTTTTGGGCGTGTATGGAGATATTTAAAGAAGGGAACTAAAGGAAGGATACCTGAAAAATTAGCCCCGGTTATTCTTTATATGCTATTAAAGGCGAATGAAATAGGTATTGATTTAAAAGAGTATATAGACAAAACAAAAATCGAGAAAACGGAGTTGAAGGAAATTTTAATGGAAGCCTTAAGGTATTATCCTTCTCTTGCAAAAAAAGATAACCGAATTTTTTTTGATTAAAATATTTTCTTTGTATTTCATTATATTAAAGCCAAGTTTCGAATAGAGTAAAATTTCAATGAAGATAAAAGATCCTTTCAAGCAAGCAAAGATTTTTGATTATATCTGGGGTGAACAAATGTATCGAGAGGATTTTTATATCGATGTAGCAAAAGAAACATATGGACCGATCGTAGATTGCGGGAGTGGAACTGGACTTGTTTTACATTCTCTTGCCAGAGTTGATTTTAAGGCTTACGGCGTAGAGAGAAATAAGGTTATGATGAAAATTGCTAAAAAGAAATTAAAAGAACAGCCTTTAAATGTCCAGAAAAGGATAACTTTAATTTTCGAAGATTTAATAAATTTCTCTCTTGAAAATAAATTTAATTTAGCTATCTTTACACCAAATACATTTGGCTCTATCTAGATAGGGACACGCAAATTAAAATTTTGGAAAATGTTTATAATAGTCTAACAGAGAGGGAAAATTACTATTCATCGTAGAAAACCCATTAAATCTTCCAGAAAATAGAATAGTGCCTAAAACAATAATCAGAAAATACGTTCCCAAAATAAATAAAACCCTAATCATCAAAACCAACATTGATTTTAATGAGGAGTCAAACATATTAACTTCAAATATGTTTAACGAGCTGAGAGGTGAAAATAGAAAACGAATCAAAAGAAGTAGCATAAAAAACATTAAACAAAAGGTATTGAAAAAAGAAGAAATGGAAGAGTTGTTTAATGAGGTTGGTTTTATAATAGAAAAGGTTTATGGGGACTTCGATAAAGGTGAATATCTGCAATCGAGCCCTGCATTAATAATTATTGCAAGAAAAAATAATTTAATATTTCAATAAATTTTGATCCTTTTTTCTTTATATAGAACTATTTGTATTTCTTATTGCAATGTAAAAATCTAAAATTTTATCACCAATATGCAGAAGAGAGATTTAAACACACTTTTTGGTTTTTTTTTTAATTCATTCATCTCTTTTTTAACCTCTTTCCTCTCTTCTGCGACTTTTATACTAATTTGATCAATGTTATTATTAGAAAACCAACAGTCTTTAATATTATTTTAATATTGGAATATGAATTATCAATATTAATTTGAATGAGAACAAACAGGAATATTTATGTTTTATGCAGAAGTTTTTAATAAAAAGAATTTATTTCTAAGATTTAACAACCTCAAGTTTTCTTTATTACCCATAGGAAAAAAAGCGATTCCTAAAGAAAACCAAAATAAACTCCTTAAACCGTATGAAATGGCTCGAGGCTTTCTCAACAGAGCATATTTTGCTTATGAAACTCTTAACAGAATGGTATTATTAAATCAGGCGTGTATACTACAATTCAATAACATAAAATGCGAATTGTCTTTAAAAACTAATTCAATAGTTTTTGAGTCTCAATTAGTAAGAGAACATATTTGTCAAATAATGCCTGTTTTAAATACGATTTTTATACTTCAAGACAAAGTTATGCCAATTTTCGCCAATGTCTTGAATATTAAAGATAAAATGCCTATGAAATTCTCTGCTTATATATCATCTAATAATAAATTCTTATCAAAATTCCCTGTAGAAATACAAAATGAAGTTGAAGATTATTGGAATCAAAATGGAAAAAAAATTCGAAAATATCGTAATTTAAACCAGCATGAATATGATTTACTAAATTTAACATATCTACAAATAGAACCAGAAGAGAAATTATTAGTACTTTTACCCGATAATCCATATGAGAAGGTTGAAAATTTTACTTATCATAACAGCATTGATGCTTTTGAATTTTTGAAGAAATCATATATGATATTTCATAATTTTGTTGAAGAAATTTCTAAAATATTAGGATTTAAGCCAAAAATTCACGATTATGAAAGCCCTGATACTTCTTTTATTGATTTAGAAACTCATCCAGATAATACAACGATTTGTGTTTCTTTTATAGGTTTAAAAGAAGCATTAGAAGTTATGAAAGGAGAAGGTTTTCCTTGTAAAATAAAATTAAGATCAATTCCTTTTAAAAAAAATGTTCTAAAAAATCTTCAATAGTTTTTCGTTTTTCTACCTCATTTTTTACATGTTTATATCCTTTTTTTTTTGATTTGAATTGGAACAATAAATTTTTTCTTTTTGATTTCTATTCGTTTGAATTTTTTCATAAATGTCGGAATTATGCCTTTTAATATGTTTCTTTTTATGTTCTATTTCTTTATTGCAATATGGACATAAATTTAAGTGTTCTTTAATCAAATTCTGTAACAGTAATTTTTTATTTTTTAAATATAAAATCGAATTTTCCCTTAGTCTAAGATATATTTAAATTTTGTTATTTTTATGTATTAGTAAAGTATTAGTTATTAGAATAAATAGTGGTTCGGGACAAAAAATCTAATTTAATAAAAGGTATCTAAGATGAAATTAAGTGATTTACTAATCCATATTGAAAAAAAAGATATTGTTTTACCTGAGTTTCAAAGAGAATATGTTTGGACAGAAAAACAATCAAAACAATTAATTATTTCATTATTTAAAGAATATCCTGTAGGAGCTCTGCTATTTTGGAAGACTGATAATCCACCGAAAGTTCGTAATGTACAACTTAATAAAGAATCATTAGGAAGGATCAGTCTAATTTTGGATGGGCAACAAAGACTAACGACTCTCTATCTATTAATTAAAGATGAATTACCACCTTATTATACTAAAAAGGAAATTGAAAAGGATCCAAGGCATTTATACTACAATATACAAACAAAAGAATTCAAATATTATCAACCAACAATTATGAAAAATAATGAATTTTGGATAAAAATCACTGAATGTTTTAAACCAGATAATAATATTAATGTTTTCTCAATAGTTGAAAATATATTCAAGGAAGATAAACAGAAATGTTTTGAGATGTCTAAAAACTTAAGTGATAACCTTACGAAATTGAGAAATATTCTAAAAAAAGATTTTCCAGTTGAATATGTTCCGTATTATGCTAGTGTAGATGATGCAATAGAGATTTTTGATAAAGTTAATAGCATGGGAACTAAATTATCAGAATTTCAATTAGCGCTTACGCATATAACAGGTAAATGGGCTAATGCCTACCGTATTTTAAAAGATAAGATAAATGATTTAAATAAAAAGCATTACTTTTTCGACCTCAGGTTTATGGTTCGATGTTTAGTCGGTGTTGTAAAGGGACGAGCATTATTTAATACCATTCATAGAACACCAAAGGAAGAAATTATTGCGGGATGGGAAAAATTAGATAAAATTTTAAATTATATTGTGAATATATTGCCAAAACATGCTCATATTAATTCTACAGAGGATATTAATACCACAAACGTTTTTGTTCCAATCGTAGTATATTTATCTAAAAATGATGATGGAACGTTTCAAAATAAAACTTCTCTCAATAGAGCGATAAGGTGGTTATATTTAGCAAATCTTTGGAGGCGATATACGGGTCAAACTGACCAAAGACTCGAATCTGATATAAATATAATTATGAGAATTGATGAACCATGGCAATTATTAGAAGAAGCTATTATTGAACAAAGAGGGCGGATTCAGCTAGAACCTGAGAATGTAAAGGGAAAATCGATTCTTCATCCAATTTATAAAATGCTTTACGTCATTATAAAATCTAAAGGTGCTATAGATTGGTTTAATGGTTCTCCATTAGATATTACTTATGGGAAGCATTATTCAATACAGAGCCACCATATTTTTCCAAAATCAATATTATATAGAGATAAATTTGACTCAAAAGATTCATTAGATATAAAAATTGTTAATGAAATTGCTAATAGAGCATTTTTAACAGCAACTACAAATATGAGCAAAATAGCTACGAAACTTCCGGCGGAATATTTTTGTGAAATCAAGGCGAAGTTTGGAATTGAAGCATTAAAAAATCAATTAATTCCGATTAATGAAAAATTATGGAGAATAGAAAATTATGAAGAATTTCTTCTTGAAAGAAGAAAGATTATATCAGAGGAAATTAATAAATATATTTCAAGTTATTTACCAAAGGAAAAAAGAGTTGAGAAAAAAGAAATTTTAGTTAAAGATTTAATACAATTAGGCGAATCAGACGTTTTGGAGTTTAAAACTAGTATAAGATGGGATTATTTTCAAGATAAAATAAATAAGGAATTGGAATTAGTTGTTATTAAAATTATTGCCAGTTTTATGAATTCAGAGGGAGGCATTTTATTAATAGGAGTCAATGATGATGGTGAAATTCTGGGTATTGATAAAGACTTAGCAACGTTAAGAAAGAAAAATACAGATGGATTTCAATTATTAATTATAGATTTAATTTCTAATTATATTGGTAAAGAGTTTGCTAATTATATTAAATTCACTTTTGAAAAAATAAATAGTGTTGTTATTTGTGCAATTAATGTTAAAAACTCCTCAGAGCCAATTTTCATTAAATTTCCAGAAAAAAAGGAATTTTACATTCGTTTTGGTAATAGTACAAGACTTTTAGACAGTGAAGAAACATATAAATATATTGAAGATCATTGGAGATAAATTATTTGATATAATCTTGAAACGGTTAGAGCTTCTAAAACGTAGAATTTTCATTAACATTGCAATAAAGTAAAAATTTTGCTTAATAATTTTATAACATAAACGTTATAATGACCACTTGTCACAAAATCAGATGCTCCAGATGCGGAGGAATATCTTGATGTTCCACAAAAATACTAAAGCATTCTTCATTTAAAACTCAAATAAACAATTATTATACTTAATTATTCAACTTATAATACTAAATAAAAGTAAAAATGAAAAAAAAGAAGAGGAAAAAAAAAATTCCCTTTGATGAAATCAAGAATTTTTTGACAAAAGATTGCATACCAGTTAGATTAGTAGGGGGCGCGATTCCAAGCACATTTAAGAATTTATTAAAAAAGAAGAAATGTTATGTTTATGCTAGCGGAATTGAAGATATATCCTCTGGGAATTATGATCCTAATTATAACGGAATTCAATTTGGGGGTATCCAGATTTACCGAGATGCAACTATGGATCCAGAACCATATTTATTTAACGTGGATGCTTATTCAATGATACTAGATTCTGTTACAGGTATAGAAATAGATCTTATTGGTCCAGAAAAAAAAGTCAATCATTGGACAAACAAAATTGCTTCAGGATTAACAGGTGCGGAAGTTCAATTTCATAAATTTCCCAAATGTCCTAATTGTGGTAATATAATCGGTGATGTGGCTATTTGTAAATATTGTGGATGGCAAAGATCGATTTGAATATATTTTTTCATTAAAATCTTTAAATATTAAAGCCATCTCAGATCTAATTGTCTTCCATTCACAGGAACCATTTTTTCCATTTTCTATACGTAGGTTGTTTCTTATTAATAATAGATGTTATAATGACAATAACGGGAATCCAAATTAATCCATATGTCCTAATCCAATAAATAATTGCAATAATAATTAAAATTATACATAAACTAGTATCTCCCTCCCCGTGGTTCTCCTCTTAATTATTAAGGAAAATTTCTCTCAAATTAGAAGGTTATGTAGAGAATCTCATCCAATTTTAGGATTTATTATTTCTAAGATCGTTCTAATAATTTTAGGAAATTTTTTACTTGCAAAGAAGTTACGGAAATTTTGGGATTAAAGTACGAAACTATTAATCGAGAAAAGTGGGATGCGTAAAAAGGATTAAAGCAATCAACGGAATTTTAAAAAGCTTTAGCTCAAATTTGGGAAACGGCCAATCAAGATATTCTTACAAGATAACTGATAAAGTGCAGCAAACTCTGAAGGATTTTCGAGCCGACTTAGATTAAGTATCTCCGCAAAACTCAATCAATTAGTGGTTTCAACGCAAATTATGGATTATTTACGCCATTATCTATTGCAAACCCGCATTCATTACTCGTTTTGGAGATAATTCCCCTAATTTTCTTAATAAAACGAATTTTTAATTTTTACACACGATCTGACCAATGAGATTTTATATAATCCAATGCTTCTTTAATACCTAAAGGTTCTGAACCGGCAGGGCCTCTAATATAAAACTCTTCTTGATTTCCCTTCTTTAGAAAAACGGGATCATCACTTTTATTTAATTCTACTACACAAACAGGCTTATCTTCTAAATGAATAATTTTGGGGAATATATAATTATTATATTGTTTACCTATATAATCATTCATTATTTGCCCTAATTTAAGTAAAAACCCATCTGTATTTTGTCTTTTTTTATCGAAAGTTGAAAAATCATTTTCAATACCTATAACTGAACCGTCGTCAGCAATACCAATTAGCAATTTCCCACCTTCTGTATTCAAGAATGCAGAAATTGCTTTTACAATAACAAATTCAAGACCTTTATTAAGCTTATTTTGGTTTAAGTCATATCTTAATGAGCTTTTAAATTCTACAAATTTACTCTCTCCTTCAGAGATGATTTTTTTCCATTGATTAATACCATTATCCCTCTTTAAGGATTTATCAGTTGATTTTGCGTAATCCCAAGCATCAATGGGATCTTTATAAAATTTTATTTCAATATCTTCAAGTATATCACTAGGAACTAGATTGAGAAGCGGTTCTGAATTTTCAGGTAATAGAATGATCTTTGCGCCATTTTCTTTACCGATTAAAATAATCTCCGCTAAATTTTGAATAGGAATTAATGCACCACTTATTGTCATTTCACCAACGATTACCAATTTTTGTTTTAAAGCAATATTTGTAAATGCAGATAAAACCGCAATAAGAAAACCGAGTCCAGTCTGAGATCCTTGATGAGCTTTCATTAAATCAACGATTTGAACATGAACATCAAAATTTTGAATATCGTGCTCCTCAATTTTTGGAGATATTTTCTTTAGATTAGCCTTAAGAAAATCTCGTACGGTTATTAATGCTTCTTTAATAGGTTTGCCAGCTAATCCTGTCGCATTCCATTTTCCTCTGCCTTTTCTTAAACCAACTTCAACTCGATACAAAGAATATCGATTCAGTTCGTTCAAACCTAACGTAAATCCAATACCATGTTTATTTTGATCTCCAAGTGGAGTAAATTGTTTTGCAAGGGAGATTTCAGGTGTATTTACGAAAATCTCTTGATTATCTATCTTTTTTACATATGAAAAATTGGTCTTACGGAATTCAACTGAACCCATTTTCCTTAACTGTTCTTTTACCCTACGCCGGAATTCTAACGCGTATTTCACGCATTCCTCCAAATCTTCAAAATTAAACTTCTCATCTGGATAAAGTAATTTCAATAGGCCTGAAGTTACTGCTCGAACCCGAATTTTATCACGGTGATCTAATTCCGATCCCCATTCAATACTGTCTTCTATTAAAGTGTAAAAAGATTTATTTCTCAAAACTTGAAAATATTCTGCTAATAAATCGACTATAAACCCAAAATTATTTGTAAACATTTCAGGAGTAAAGCGGGGTAATTCCCAACCGGGTAAAAAAATATGGAAGCGGTCTAAAAAAGCTAAATCTTGCATTTCATAAGGAAATGGAATAAAAAGGTGAGAATTTTGAATTGCTGTTTGAATATCTACGTTCATATTTCCAATAAAAACTAAAGATGCTTTTCCAGTAAACTCACCCTTACCTCGTGAAAAAGACCCAGATTCCATATAATCTTTAAAAATTTGAATCTCTGTTGTATCGGAAAAACTGCTTAATCCTGCTACTTCGTCAAAAGCAACAATATCAAAATAGCTTACTAAACCAGGTTTTCCAGAACCGATATTAGAAACGAATAAATTTGCAATAGATGTTTGTCCTCCGCTTATTAAAATACTGTGGGGGGATAATTCTCGATAACAAAATGATTTACCCGTCGAACGGGGACCGAATTCGACGAAATTAACATTTCTTTCAACAAATGGGACCAATCGTGATAATAAGAGCATTTGTTGTCGTTCAGAAAAATTAGAAGGTTCGAGTCCTATGGAACGTAATAAAATATACAACCATTCTCTTTTTGTAAACTCTTTTCTTGAATTTATAATTTTATCAATAATATGTGTGCTTAACTGTACTGGTTGAAACAATTTAAGAAAAAATGGTTCCACATTTCCTTTTCTTGATAATGTCGAATCATAACCTATTTCATTTATGCCCCAAACACCATCTAAAAGCATGCGTTCGTTTTTTCGTATTAACTCGTCATCAACATGTAGAAAATTCAAATTTAATCCCATTAATTTACCCCAATATTTATCTTCTGAAGGTACAAGACGAATTCTCAACCGATCTAATACTTTGAATTTACCAATTTCTCTTATTTTATGCTTAATCACTTCCGTCTTTTCAGGATTTAAGTAATGTTCCTGAAGTGTTTCTTTAACTTTTAACAAACCGGCATTTATCACATCTTCACTTGGATTTGAACAATATTTTCCGAGCAAGAATTCAAGAACATAAGTTGGAACTGGATATGCTCCTTTTAGTTTGGCTGCCAAATCTTTCCGAACAATCATACCAGGAAATTGATTTAGCAACTTTTTATCAAGATTATCAAGTTCCATACTTATTTATAATACCCTTTTTTTAATTAATATTATTTGTTTTTATTAGAAAAGGTTTTTTGAACCATAAATTGATGGTTCGTGAATTAAAAATTTCTTTGTTTCAATTATTTCATTTTCAGAATTCTTTATTTGAATTTCTATCGAATTTATTGAATATTCTTTATTAAAACTTAATTTAAATTTTCTTTTCGATCCTGAAGTTAATGTTAACTCTTGATTGGGATCGATTTGGATTCTAGGATCTAAACAAATGACCTTAATTGTAATAGGACGTAAATGCTCTGAGGAATCTTCCTTTTTCCGGGTTGTAAGTAGAAATTCCAAATATTTTGAATCTCCCATCTCTTTTAAATAAAATACCTCCTGACCCTCAATCTTTTCATGATCCTTCACAAATATGCTCTCAATCTGAACTTCGGGTTTTAAGATACATTTAAATTTGAGATAAAGGAGATCACATTCTTGATAACTCAATCCGCCGTGGATATAAAAACTGGTTTCCTTTCTTGATTTTTTAAATATCCCATAATTAATCGGTATAATAATTGATGATAAACCTTCTCCTTCGATACTAGTTTTAAGTTGCTCAGGCTTAATTATATGCCAATCTGAATATTTCTTTCTTTCTTCTTCAGTAAATACATTTGGAGAAAAACAATATCGTTTATGCACAATACCGGATGGTATATCATTCATTAAGTCTTCATTTTTAGCAAAAATAAATCCATGGTCTGATAGGACAAACACATACTTTATTCCTATTCGTTGCAATTTCCAAATGATATCTTGTAATTCGTCCAAAAAAGTATTTTTTTTTTCAATAAAATCTTCAAAACTAAAATCATGGTTATCTAACTTTTCATACCACAATATGGGAACAGCTACTAAATCGTCTTGACTATTTTTTTGAAGCAAGTAATTCCTCTGATCCTTGAAAGTATTCAAATCAATACTTAAAATATCAATTTTTTTTCCAGATTCTTTTAGAATTTGAAGAATTCGTGATTCTCTATCCTTTGGATTATTATATATTTTCTTCTCTGAATTTTTTTCAATACCCGAAATTAAATTATTACCTGATATTTTCATAAATATATTATCATCATTTTTTAGGATCTGATTCCATCCAATGTTAGTTATACTGGGTAATTGAGTTGTAATCTGTATCTTTTCACAATTATATTCAAGGAGGATTGATTTTTTTTGCTCCCATATTTCTTCAATCTTTTGTATTAATTCAATTGCTATATCCTGACGCATTCCATCGCAGAAAACATATCCAATTTTATGATTATTTTTGATTTTTTCGATTGATTCTTTCCATATAGCCCCAGATAGGTTAACAGATGTGTTCTCCCCTTCCGAATTTAAAAGATTCAAATAAAATTTTGAAAAACATACATTTAAGGTATTCCTATATTCGTAATACTTCTCATTTGATATCTCCAGAATTTCTAAAAATACCTTAAAAGAATCTTCGCTGTTAAAAATGCGCTTAAATTGTGGTTTCATCACGATCATGATAATTTGTTCTATTTCCCAAGCAATTTCTTTTAGATCTGCCCATGTTGAAGAAGAAAGTTCGTAAGATAATAACATTCCCGCATTTAATGTAAATTTCCAGAAATCATAAATCGATATTGAATCTTTTTCAAAAGAGAATAGGTATCTTTCTTTCCACCACATCCGAGCGTCTTTTTTCCACAATTGCTCCCGCTTCTTAATGATATTAGAGACTTTGCTCGTCCATTCTTTTTTGTTCAAAGGTTTTTTCAGTTGTGATTTTAATAAATTTGATGCAAGTCCTATATCTATTATACCCATATAAGAAAAAATCTCTTCAAATCCCTGTAATTCCTCATCTTTAATTGATATAGACTGCTGTTTTTTTCTTAATATGGTCGTCCATTGTTGAACCCGGGTTGTTAAGATTTTATTGCTATTAGACAACCATTCGTTTAAAAAATTACCAAAAATTTCGATTGTCTTTTGCGGTAGTTTTACTTCTGTTTTTGGGGGATTTAAAAATGGATCTATTGTAATTTCTTTTCTTTTACCCGCTTTTCTTTTTAAGAATGCGATCTTTCCATAGTGGAAAATATATTGAATAAGGCGCGAAAAATTTTCGCTCCAATCTTCTGATAAAGAAAGATTTGGTATAGCAAGTTCTCTCAATAATTCGTTTAAATATTTATTCAAATAATTTGTAATCGAATCATCTAATGTCTTAGTATTGATGAGATCGTGCAAATAAATTAATTCTAATACAATTTTTTCGTTTGAAAAGATATTCTTCTCTTGAGAAATTGAAATCCATACTGGAGAATCTGCTTTCTGAGATGGATTAAGCAACGAATTGGAAGTAAATAAAACCATCCACGCAGCGCACTCGTTAAAATTTTTGTTTGAAGTGATAAAGGATGATATCGGTAAGTCGGCTATATATTTAAAAATATTGTGATTTACAATAAGATCTTTTTCGAGAAGTGAAGTACTGTTTCTACTTTTCACGAGATTAAGCTCTGGGAGCATGAGCAAATCATAAAAACCCTCAAGTACGAACACCCTTCCGATTTTTTCGTAATAATGGAATGATCCAAAAGATTCAATATCTCTTGCATTATCACCAAAAACATGTATGATCCAATGGTGCTGGTACCAACCTTGATTTTCGTTAAAATCATCAACAATTTTTATTCTTTCCAGAAATTCGATAGGATTTTGAGTTGCTTGGATTGATAAAAGCTTAAAATCAGTATGTTTTGAAATTTCTTGTTTGAAAAAATCACATAAAATCCTTTTATTATCATAGATTACTACGAAGGGGTGTTCATTTTCATCGAAAAAAAGATTACATAGCAATTCTCTTAAAGTCGTGTGGTTATATTCGCTTCTTGCCATTAATTTTCCACCTCGATTTCAGAATAGAAATCTTCCTCTTCGTTCGATTTATCTTCGTCTAAATCCTCATTGTTCTCGTTCGAATCCTTATTATTAATTCCAGAGTTCTTAAGCTGATCAAGTGCATTGATTTTTTTGAGCACTTGTTTTAACGTTCCTTTCGGACATATTGAGTAATAATCTAAAGGAAAATCTTTCTTCTTAGTATCTGACAATTCAATACATAATGGAATTATGTTTATTAAAACACCTTTAAAATGATCCGGTTTAAATCCGTTTTTAATTATCAGTTCTGCCTGAGAAAAAACCCACCCCCATGTTTTGTCATCGCCCTTTCCTTTTTGCGCATTTTTTCCCGTCAGAGCATTGGGATTTGGAATGATCTCATATCCATTTTCCAAAGTTATAAATGCTTTTATTAATTCTTCAAGTTCATCACATTTAGGTACATCTTCAACGAGTAGCGTCCCAATAGACCTCCTTTGTTCTAATATTTTAAGTAATGATTCTATATATTCAACTCGAATGTTAGGTAAGGTGTTCTCATTAATTCGATGATAATCCACAAACAGATCTATGGCATTTTCTTGACCCGATTTTGACCTTGAAGAAAATTGCCATATTATAGGGCGTCCTCCAAAGCGCTGACAATGGTAAAAAAAGAAATCTTCTGAAATCCATCTTTTAAGTTCTTTTTCTAATAAAGTCTCTAATTCTTTAAGAATGGGCTGAATTGTGTGAGAATCACAATTAAATTTCTGAGAGATTAGATTAAGAAAAGCATTGTAGAGTCCTGATTCACCCTCTTTAAAAGAGTTTAACGGAATCGCTCCTTTTGATGTTATCCTTATTATATCCATTAAATTAGCCATTAAAAAATCTCTAAGCCAAATGTCTCTAACTGGTTCCCACCCTAAATTTCCAACATATGTATTATAATAGTCGTCCAATGCCCGAGCTGTATCATCATCAATGAGTTCGTATAGAATTTGGTTTATATCCTCATCTATTTTATCTAGTCTGTTTGTAAGTAAATTAAATCTCTGTTCAACCGCATTAAGTAATTTGTTTATAGAAATATCTTCCGAACTAACTATTATTTGCTCGATTTCTTTTGCTTTATCACTTTTGCACTGCTCATATTCATTACAGAAAGGATGTCCCGTCTTTGGTTTGTTAAAATTCAAATTAGTTTGATTCATTCCTATGACTTTATCTATTAATGATTCCGAAAAGATTGGGGACATTGGATAACCTGTATCCCAATCACGCCTTAATTCGAATGATTCTCTTGAAAATTTTTTTAGATCAACTTCAATCTCTTTAATTGGTTCAAGAGGAAAGGGTAATCTACCTATTATACCAGGAGGCCATTTTCTATCTTTTGTAATCAAACGACCAAAAAAAACTATAAATTTTGAATTTAAATATGCCATTATCGTAAAAACATCTAAATCGCTTAGCAAGATAGAGCAACTAGCAGCTGAAGAAGCCATTAAAAAAGATTGTGATATACAGAAACGACCTCTCGGTTTTCCTGAACTTAGTGAACAAATTAATTTTTGCTTACCCATCTTACCTAAATTAGGTAAATGTGGATTTTTTCTTAATTTATACATCTCTTCTATTGCATCTTTATTCCACCACATCAAAAATCCATTATTAAGATAGTATCTAATATCTCCTCCTCCTTTACAAATAGGAACAAATGGATTCTTGATATAGGATTTCAACTCCTTAAAATTAGATATTAATTCAAATTTTCTAATATTTTCAATAGGAATTTCAAACCAAAATCTCAAGAAAATATCATTTTTCAATGTTGCAATACCTTGAAACGTTCGAGTAATCATATCTTGCTTTTTCAAGGTTTTCCTCTGGTCTTTATTTAATTGTGAAATATCTACTCGGGGATATCTTGTAAAAAACTCTAATAATGGGTTGTACTTTTCTGCAATTGAGAGATCTATAATGCTCCGGGGCAGGTTCAAGAAATTATGTTGGTTAATTTGATTCCATCCTCGTGGAAGATTATCTTTTCCATTCCATAAATTGATTTTTTGTATTGCATTCAAGATATCCTTAATATAAATATCAGATGTAAATTGTTGACTAGAGCTATATTCCACATATCGAAATAGTCCTTCATCTTCAGATATAGTTTCAGACTTTCTGACAATGAATAATAATGGAACATTTCGGGCATCTGGCAATGCCCCTAAACCCGTAATTAGAAGATATTGAATAAATAATTTTTTTAGAAAAATTTCACTTCTAAATTTTTCAAACTTGGGTAAATGTAGAAAAGAAAAATCAGATATCATCGCGATGTATCCGTTTAATTTTAATAATCGTTGAGATTGATCAATAAAGGCAGAAATTAAATCTCTATAAGTATGGGGATAAAATTTTTTCAATTTTTCTTTAGTAACATCCATGCTTAAGCCGAAAGGTGGATTGCTTACTATAATATCATATTTTTGCATCAATATTTGAGCTAAAGACGCCGCATTTTTCGCTTGTTTGCCGAAAAGCTGTAATCCAATGTTTTGAGATTCGTTAGGTATCAATTCGCGTTCAACTATCTCAACGAGGTTCAGAGAATAATCTTTCTCCTTGCTTTTTAAAAATGAATTCGGAAGAAATTTATCTAAACTTCCAGATTTTTTTTGTTTAATTTCTTGTTCTTGTTTAATTTCGTTTATTTCTTTTTGAAGACTTTTGATATCAATTAAGGTGCCGAGCTGATCTGCATTATCAAATTGATCGATTAAATCTTTTAATATTTTCTGAACTTTTACATCTTTAAATTTTTGGAGGAAAAGTATTCGGTTCTTATCGTCTTTTGGAATACGAATGTCACAACTAATTATGTTCACGGGAGGCATTTTAAATTTGAGTAAAGATTTAGATGATTTCTCCTTTATTGTTCGTTTAGCCAAAATATATAATGCTATAGCAGATAGTTGAGCTGGACGCCGGTTAATATCTACTCCGTATAAATTCTGAGTAAGGATAATTTTTATTATTTTGCAGAGATCCCATTCAGGATAAGTTTCTTGATACATTTCTATTAATTTAATAAATGTATAAACCAAGAAATTCCCGGAGCCACATGCGGGATCCAATATTTTTAAGTCAAGTAATTCTTTAGCAGAAGATTTGGGTTCAATGGGCACTTTTTGAATAAAATAAGGGCTCTCAGAGAATACTTTCGATTTGGGATGTAAATCTTGCCACCAATGTCCTAAAGAATTATCAACGAGAATTTGGACCATCCATCTGGGCGTATAAACGGTATTTAATATCGATAAATAGTACGGATTAGCTGGAGATTTTGAGCCGTGAGAACTCATTGTCTTATGCCCTTTTCGAATTTTTAAAACATAATAATGATAGAACCATCCAATGCAGTCTTCTGTTTTATAAATTTCAGGATTAATCTCGTTGAGATAATTTATTAATTGTGCAATAACATCTCCATTTGGCCAGAGGTTTGTCGTAATATTGGTCTCATCAAAAATAACTCGAATATCTTCGCTTAGTTCCAAAAAAACATCGTTAATGACCATGACTTGCGATTCGGTTATAGATTTACCCAGATATTTTTCTCGAATTTTTGCCATACGAGCTGAACGATTACCTAAATCAAGTTGGGGTATTAATGTGGATTCTTTTAATAAATCCAACGCCTCAATTACCCGAATAGCAAATAATCGATTTAAAAAAGTATATACTAATCTATCAATAAACCAACTATATGCTTGATTCCAATTTTTATCTGGAACAATTTTTCTTTTTGACTCGTCTTTTTTTTTTGATTTATTCTTCTTTTTTTTTACTATTGCTACTTTTAAGGCTCGTTCTTCTATTTTAATTGCTTTCCAAATCTGATCTCGGCGCTCTTGAAATTTCTCCGTCTTTTCTTCTGTATCTAGAACTGAATATTGAACCAATTCATCTAAGGGAATTAATACTTCTTTATCTGCTTGAATTCCATATTCTTCAACTCTTTTTCGGTAATTTTTCTCAAGAAGCTCCTTGCATTTCTCTACTAATGTTTTAAGTTCATTGCCCTGTGCTGTCTCGAGAACTTTCATCCCCTTTTTCTATTATTATTTTAATTTTAATATTTTGATGAAGATTTGGATTGTTTTTTCTATAAGCAGAAATAATCGTTTTTATCATTCTAATACGCTCATCGAGATTTTCGATTAAAGATTGCTCATCTTGAAGATCAACAGTAATTATAAGTTTTTTTTTCAATAAGTCTTCTTGCTTTTCTTTAAGTGAGAGTATTATCACATTATAATTTTCATTCACTTGGGAATATAGATCAATTAGAGAATCATATTCAACTTTACAATGCTCACAAGCTTGTTTTTCAATGATCCAAGATTCAGGTTCAGATGAACATTGATGGGTGATATTATACGATTTAAATTTAGAATTTAGAATTTTTTCAAAATCTTTGATATTTTCCTGTATGTCAAGATCCTTATTACGAATTTTCTTTAGATTAAGAATTTCTGCTAATAATACTTCAATTTCTTTATGTAAATCTTGGTATTTCTGCCAACTTTGTTTTTGATCTTTATTTGGCACTACTTCTATTACATCATGTTCTCCAAGTGGTGGAGGAGGCGCTTTTAACTTATCGAGTATCGTGTTCAATTCAGATTGAATACTACTTTCAAAAACTCGAAGAGCATTATAATCTTTTATGCAATTTTGACAAATGAAAGTAGATACATCAGAAATCTCTTTTGGGATTTTTAATTTATTTTTACATGTGAAAATTTTAGAAATCCTTTTTGTATCAATTTTTGTAGAGACTCCTAAAGTTGCAATTACCTCATTGATTTTAGTTATAGCATCTTGTATATCAATGATAAGTTTATCGTGAAGATTTATATAAGAATCCCAATATATTTCCCATAATTGTTTTGAATCTGACCATAAATGTGTCCAGTTTGCATCCGAAAGTACTTGGATTGTATCTAAAGATTTAAGAGCATTTTCTTTTACAGTATTCAATTCATCAATATTATCTAATGAAAGTTGTGTGCTTGACCAGCTTGTAAATGTATTGGTAAGAAAATCTAATAAATTATGATATTTCTGAATTTTCCCAGAATCTTTTAATTCTCTAATGCAATAAAGAGTTTGTTTATACTCTTCAAAAAGGGCTTTTTGAGTTGAATTTTGTTCATAAATCTCGAAACCATCAATGAAGGAATTAATTAATGCTACGGAACGATTAATTTTTAATATATTATTTATTGTCTCAGTCAAACTTGAAAAATCGTTTAAAAATTTTGCCCCAAATTTAAATTTTACAATTTCTGGCTTAATTTCAATAAAAACTGTTTGGATTTCCTTTAGAACCTTTTTAATTGAAGATTCAATAAATTCACGGCTTATTTGGGACACATGCTCTGTAAATAAATTTCTTAATACATTACTTACTTTAGTTAATTCTTCTTGACTGATTGTTTCTGCAGTTTTAAATTTTAATTGTTGGAACTTTTCATAACTTTTCTTTGGATCTGTAAATGCTTCAATTATTTCTTTATCGTGCGGTTGTTTTATTGATCCCGCAAAGATAATCTCCCATTCATTATTGCGGATAATTGAAACGATGATAACTAATAAAGTCTGTTCGTTCCATCCATAAGGTGATGATTCAAATGTTTTTTTAAAGAATTCCGCGGGTACATTATCAATACCTTGATATTCATTTAAATATTCCTTGAATTTGTTGAGAAGATGACTATATTGCTCGGTCTGATTGGGTTTAAACTCGTCTTTCTCGTTAAAAATAGGTAGTGACGAAGTAATGTTTTTCGCGTTTTTCTTGAATACTAGAGGTATCTTTACTTGTTTCTTTGGATCCCATTTTAATAAGAATTCAATCTCGCTTTTAGTAACTTTGATTTGGCCCAAGTAGGCAAATGGATTGATCTTTGAATAGATATACTTAACTACATTCAATATATCATTTTGTACATTGTTGATATCAACTTTCTCTTGTTTTTCAGCATAAAATATCAATCCATTAGTAAAATCGTCTTTAAAAATATCCAATATTTCTTTTTTTATATCACTAATTCGTTGATCAAATGAGAGTTGAACATTTCCAGGCATTGATAGGTCTGTATTTTTAGTTTCTTGATATCTAATGCATTCTTGAATTGATTTTAATAATAGTTCAGAATTTTGAGAAATATTTACTATCGTTCTTGTAAGATTAGGCGTGATAAAAATAAGCATCTTTTTATTGTCAATAGCTTTTTTACAGAGCGTTTGAATCCGAATAGAAAATTTTTTTAAAGTATCTATATTTTTTTCAATAGTCCGGTTAGTGAGCACGCAGATAGACGCAATATTTTGTCCTTCAGACAATTTCCCTAAAATCTCATCTAAGTTTGGATCTAAGTACCATTCAAATTTTAAATGAATCGCATTTTCAAGGTTAAGCGATTGATTAGACGGGCTTATTAAGGAAGTTAAATTATTTTGTATTTTAAATTCAATTAGATCTCTGCCAAAACCTTCCTTTTCCTTAAAGAATTCTTCGAGCCATTTTTGAATTTGATCAGGATTAATAGGAACATGTTGAGTTTTTTCTATATATTTTATCATTTCTTGACTTGGAATTTGATATTCTATAAGATCTTTTGGCCTTCCATCCTTATCTTCAATTTTACGTTTTTTATAGGTTAAATATCCTTTCTGCTTGAGTTCCGAGATTAATTTTTTTACTTTTTGAGTGAAAGTTTTTTTTGGAATATCTACGCTATAGAAGAGCGCTTTTGTAATAGTTTCATCGTTAACGCAGACTTCATCAATATATTTTAATAACAATACAGTTTTTGTAGTATCAGTAAATGAGATTGGTATATTGCGTTCTTCTTCCGTAAATATTTTTGGATCTTCAACCAACACTTTAGTATTTTCTACTAATCTGAATTGATCTTCATCTTTATTTTTAAGAGTATAAGTAATCGTATCATATAACTGCGGTAAAATGACAAATGAGCCCAATTTTTCCTCAAGAAAGATATTATTTTCCGAGAATGGTGAATTATTATTCAATACATCTCTTGTCATAGATAAAATTGACCGGGTCTTTCCACCATACTGCTCCTCAACCATTTGTTCTGAAATTAATTTTTGCGTAACTTGGATCATTAAAGGGAATTGGTTTGGTAAAAATGGATAAGTTTGAAACAATTCCTCTTTAGATGGAGGCTCGTATTCTAAATTAGGATCTTTAATAGTATCGAAGACAGTCCCATCAATAATCGTGTGATATTTTTCATTTAACAATTTTTGGAGATTTTTACCTTGATTTAGAACATCTTTTTTAAGCCAACGTTGAACTACAACTGTTTTAATATTGTTTTTATCTAATAACCAACGTTTAAAGCGTTGTTCTGCTGTTCTATAATCAATATCTATTTTAATGCTTTCAAAATATGTTTGAATGCTTTGTTGAGCACTGAAAATCATATTAATATGAGATTCATTTTGAGGGGTATTAATCCATTCAGCAACAGCCATCATTTCACCAATGCGAGACGCTTTTGAACTAAAAAATAAACCTGCTTCATCAAGGACAATTAAAATTTTGCCCACAATTCCTTTTTCAAGAATACTAAGGTTTTTTTTTGCCCAACCGTTAATTTCATTTAAAACTGATATCACAGTTTTTTGATTACTGTCTAAATCAGCACCTTTTAAAAATTCTTGAGCTATTCTAAGATTAGATTTTTTTAATTGCGCATATACTTCCAGAAATGTTACTCGTGCCCAAGATGTATTTTTTCTAACTTCTTCCCATGGTTCACCTTCTCTGTCTTTAACTAATTTTTTAAATTCATCATAGAGATTTTGTTTAATAAGATTTTTTTCCAATTCTGCTGTTTCATTAATTTCTGCTAATCCTAAAAAAATGTTAAATTCTTTTTGTAAAGCCCTTGTAAAAGATTCTGAGAAGGAATCCGCTTTAATTTCTGATTTTGAATAAGTTGATAGGTTTATGAAAATTGTTTTAGAATTTATTTGTTTTGGGAATAAATCAAGACCTTTAATTAGTTCTAATTTAATTTTTTTTAATTCTTGATTTTTAAATTTGGAAGGTCTTAGAATATGTTCTATAAAATAATTAATCGCCGTCCATGATTTTCCTTCGTTGTCAATCAATAGAGAATTTTGGAAAAGATGTCCAATTATTTTAGATAAATGCGATTTTCCAGATCCATAGAAGCCTTCTAACCAAAAGGGCATTTTAGGCTCAGTAAAAGATATAGATGCTGAAAAATCGATATAAAATTGATGTATATGTTTCAATAAGGCTTCTGTTATCACAAACTCTTCAAATTCTGTCCATATATTTTTCTGAGAAGTATCAACAACTTTAACAATTAAATTTAAGTTTCTCCTTGGATCTCGGTCCTTATTAAAAACATCATATATAGTTATTGAATTTGAGCTTTTAGAACCCATAAATTTTTCATCTTTATCTTATTTTTATATTTATTATATAGATTTCTGTCCTTTTATTTGTTTAATCTAAAATTAGATTAAAAAGTATGAATGAACCATATAATTTCCATATTTATAAGATTCGATCTCTTTTTGATGAAACTTGACATCTGAAACATATAAGATTATGATATATATTCCTTTTTCATTAATCACGCGAGAAATAACATCTTTTGTTTGAATGTAAGGATATGTAGAATGCATGTTTATTAGAACTAGAAATGGTGGATTTCCATCTTGTTTACATTTATCTTTTAATAGGTGTATTTCATTTTGTATTTTTTCCATTAAATCATTCATAATACTATTTTTTAAATCATTTTTATATACATCTCTTTCAGTTGTTTTTATAAATTGCTGCTTTTCTAGATATCGGCGTTTTTTAAGAATCTCAAAAAATAATTTTTCAATATTTAAAAGGTTATAGTCCCAATTTGTATATTTACCCTTTAATCGTTTTAAAATAGAGAGATGATGTTTATATCCTTCTACTACATTCTCTTTAGATAAATGTATGATCGATATAGAAGGATCTCGGAGAGGAATTTCTCGTTTTATTATTTTCTCAAGCTCAAGTTCATATTGAGCTAGTTTTTGTATAATTTCTTCATTCATTCAACACTCACAACCCAATCTTGAATACTATTATGAGAGGTTTCAATTTTTAGAGAACCATTTTCTATATGTGTATTTATCATTTTATTAACTTTTGAATTAACAATTTCAACTTTTTTTATTATTTCAGGAATAATTGAAGGTTTAATTTGGAATGATCTGAAGAATTCACTGTTAAATAAGGGATAATTATTAAAATGTGAATGTAAGGCGAAAAAATACCATGTCTCAGGCATTATAGCGAGGAGATTAATAAAATAATTGTGATTCTTTTGCCTAATAAGGATGTTAATTTCACGCATAATACTCAAGTACCTCCCAATCCAGTTTTCAATTGCTTTGTTTTGTCCTTTAATCGATTTTGAAGTTAGGTATGTTTTTAATAAGATTTTAATTGATTCTCTTGAAATTACGGGATTATCATAATTCGAGTAAAAAATTTCTCCTAATTTCTCTGTTATATGAGAAACAAATATATCTGTATTATATAGGTAGACGAAATAGATCTGCCCTTTTATAATCGAATTAAAATTAGATTTTGCCACATCTATTAAATAATCTTTATCGGGTAAATTTTCCTTTTTTAGACAAATTCTTTTTTTTATTTCAAATAAAATTCTACTTGCATGAGACTTAGAGGATGTAAAACCAGATTCGTACAATTTTATCTCTGCATTTTTAAAATTTTCATTTTTATCTAAAGTTTGTAATATTAATGTGGTTTCTTTAGTTAATAATCCAAACCTGCCAAGATTATGAAGAGACACTTGTCCACCGTTCAAATATTAATTTCATTTTTAATAAAACTTTTTAAATTACTATAATGTTTGAAATTGTTTTGTTTTACTTAGAATTCTATTTTTTTTGATAAAAACATTGAGGAAACTCATTTTGAAGTTTCCTAAATACATATTATAATTTTTTTTTATACAATAATGTTTTTGTATGGTGTTTCTCTTTATTTTTACTATTTAACTATTAATAAAATTTATTGTTAAAACTAAAGATAAATACTGCCCCTTTTTAAACACTTTATCTTCTTCATATCCCATTTTAACTAATTTTCTCGCAAGTTGGATTAGAGAAGAATCTACTTAATTCGAAATAATTCATACACCTCTGGATTATGTGTGTAAAAAGAAATAAAATTTTAATAAATTAGATCAGATATCACTCTATTTGTTTTTTTGCTTTTTATATATTCTTACAAAAGGCAATTAATTTGACTTTTTTAATTATTTATTTATTCAATAATTACTTATTTTAAATATTTGTATAACTATAAAAATTCGTAATTCTTCTCGTATTTTTGTAAAGGTATATTTTTATATCCTATAAAGAGGAAGAAAAGAGTATTGCTCGACAAGATGTTCTTAAAGAAGCTATTGAAATTCTAACTAAGAATCGCTTCGAGAGCGAATTGGTAAATCCCACCTATATTAAGGGAGCGAGGGACCGTCTATTAAAGAACCAGTACTTCAAGAAATATGTTGTTGAAATATGATCACCTTCCTTCAAAACTCTCTTTAATGCTTCCAACCACGCAGATTCAACATCTTCTGCTTCAATATATATAACTGACGCCATTTTTTCTTCAATTTTTATTTGTTCTTTCTAAAATAAACGTGATTCTTTTAATCCTTCTTTCCTTTATATTCTTAATATCAATCGTAAAATAAATAAGATAAAATTTTAATCATTACTATCTAATTAAATTAAAAGTAAATACTATAGAAGATTTTTTTATGGATTTTATAAGAAATTCAAAAGAAGTCTATGAAGGCTTTTTCTCATCAATTTATTTTTTTGAAAATTATGCTTTTAAAATTCTGAAAAGATACTCTGAAAAGGAAAAAGAGATATTACAACAAGAATTAAAATTAGGTCTTCAATTTTCTCCGAGAATATATAAAAAAATCATTTCATTTAAATATAATTCAAGGATTCGTTATGCTTTACAGATGTATAGAATTGATGGAAATACTCTAACTGAAATTATTAAGCAGATGAGAAGACTTAAAAAAAATTTTTTGAATTCGAGAAATATGGAATCTCTATTAAAGAAAATATTAAAGAATTTAATTGCTGGATATAAAAGGGGCAATTTATTATCTTCAAAAATTTGTCTATCAAGAACTTACATTAAAAATTATTTTGAAAATCTCATTAATACTCTCAAAAATTATGATATATTAAAGAATCTTAATATACTGATTCATCTCCAAGAAATTAAAAAATTATTTGATCAATCTCTTGATAATTTTATTCAAAATTTTAAAAATCAAAAAGTTCCAATTAATCATGGTGATTTAAACTCTAATAATATCTTGATTCCTTTTAAAGAGCAAAATATAATTCTAATCGATCCTTATCCTGAAATTTTAAATGAAATTCAATTAAAGCATAATATTATAAATCCAAAAGGATTTAGTTTCTTTTATGATCTAATTTGTTTAAAACTCTCTATAAGTAGTTTTCAAGGTTTCAAAGAGTCCTTTTCAATATTTAATGAAGTTATTAATAATTCTTCTTATTTTTCTAACTTTTTACAAACTGATACTTATATGAACTTATGGGAATTATTAGTAACAATTCGAAAATTGGTAATATTCTATTTTAATTTTGAAGAAAATTTTAACAATAATAATCCCATACTGGAAGAAAATTTAAATTTTAGTTTATTTCAGAGATATGGCAAAAAACTAAGCTATTTATGTGATTATAAATGATTGAATCTTACTTATTAATATTAACAAGTCTCATAGCGTTTTCAAAAAAAAATAATTGTTGTTCCTTTTCATTTAAAACTTCTCTATAGACTTTTAAAATAATATCATACGGTGATCGATGTCGAAAGGGAGCATCTGTTCCAAAAATAATACATTTAGAACCAAAATTATCAATTATTTCTCTAATTCTACTGGAATGGCAAAAAGAACTTTCAATAAATATATTTGGGAATTTTTTTTTTCTTTCCAAGAGATTATCAAGTTTTTTATGTTTCCCATGGTAAAATACTAGATATGTAGACGGATAATCCTCTAATAATGGTAAAAATCTCCATGCTGCACTTCTTTCGTCATCACAATGAGTAAAAATAGGAATTTGGTTAGATTCACTAAATTCGAAAATTGGATCTAAAATACACTCATCATTAGCATTATAATTACCTATGGTTGGATGTATCTTTATACCAATAAATCTTTCTTTCAATTCTGTTTTTGCCTTTAATATTAAAGATCTCCAATTTGAATAAAAGGGATCACACCATATAAGACCATAAAGGAAGTTTGTTTTATCATTATTTATGACTTTAATAAGTTCATTTGTAGAATATTTCATTCCAAGGGCTATTATACTTAAATTGCTTATGAAAATTTTGTCAACTTTACTGGAACAAAAATCTTTTAATTTTTCAATACCCCACCATTTATTATTAAAATGACCAATATGCCCGTGGGCGTCAATTATAATCTTAATCACCATATCTTATGATTTCCCAGCAATTTGGATCTCTTTCATTATAATCTTTCTTAATCATATATGTTATTGCCGGACATCCAATACATGCACAATTCAAAATACATTCTCTGCAAGGAGATTTTTCTCGAATTTTTCTTAAATCATCTAATTTTTCTGATAAAATAAAAACTTCTCTTATACTTTGTTCTGGAACTTTACCTATTTTAATTGGGAATCTCCGACAAGCAACAACAGTGCCATCTGCCAGAATTGTTATTCCCATATTTCCAATATAACAACCACCAAAGATAGTGTTAGGATTCTCCATCAAGTTTTTACGAATACCAAATTGATAATATAATAATTCCCATAATTCTCCTTCTTTTTCAATAAAACGAAAATTATATCCTTTTTGATATAGTTCAATTACTTTTTCAAAAGTTTTTAGTAAAAGATTTTTATAATCTTCGGTATTAATTAGATCTTCTTTAAAATTTTCTCCCCTTCCAAGTGGAACTAATCTAGCAAATGCAAATAAATCTGTGAGTTCATTTTCTATTAAGAATTCTAATAATGGCACTAAATCACTTTTATTAAGATTACTTAAGGTGAACATTACACAACGCGTAATATTAAACTCTTTTAATAACTCAAGTGCTTCTAAAGATTTTTGGAAATGACCCTTCCCTCGGAAAAAATTATGCCTATTTTGCAAGCCATCTAAACTAATCTGAAATGTGCCTATATTATTTTCCCTCATTTTTATACAATCCTCCACAGTTATTGAAGGATTTCCTAAAATATGGCATTTAATATTTCTATTATTTGTATATTTTACTATTTCCCAAAAATTAGGATAAAGTAATGGATTTCCACCTGTAAAATAAATAAAACCTTTAGCATTCCAGCAATTTAAAGAATGTTTATAATCAATAATAATTTCTTTAATCTCATCAAATGATAACTCATTACTTTTACGTTTATCGTTATTTATATTATCTATATAACAAAATTTGCAAAAATTTTCGCATTTATTTGTAATGTGCCATTGTATCGTGAACGATGTTTGAAAATTTTCTATTTTATTCCACCTTTATGGTTTCATTTAAAATAAAATAAAAATCATCAATAGTCTTTCCAAACTTCTCGATATTTCCTGAGAATTCTAGACCTTCTTCGATAATTCTTGAGCGGTAATTTAAATCTTCAATAATAGAATTAATTCTTTTTATGCTATTCTCCAAATCCAATTTATTATTTATAATAAAAATCTCATTTTCCGAATCAATATAATAAGGAAATTTATTTGCAATTTCTTGACTGATAGATACTGGTGTTCCACATGCTATTGTTTCTCGTGGGATCATTGTATTATGTAAAGTAACACCAAAGCCAGATTCAGGGCATATTGCGAAATCTAAACTGCGATACAGTTTTGGCATGTTCCATGGATATACAAAATCAATAAAAATTACCTCATTAGAAACCTTGAGATTTTCAGCAATCTCTTTTAATTTTATGATTTCTTTTCCTTTTAAAGCACAAGTTACAATTCCTCTTACTTTCTTATTATTTTTCAAGAGCCCCTTTAAGATAGAAAAATATTGATATATACCTTTCCCTTGACTTGGTTTGCCAATAAAACCAATGTTGAATGTTTCATCATTTATTTTAATAATCTCTTTTAAATTTTTGCCATTTGGAGTAAAATAATCTAAATTCACACTTCTCAAATCTGAAATCTCTTCAATTTTTTCTTCATTAAATACGTAATTTAAGAAGAATTTTTTCATCCCTGAACATGTAATTAATTTCAAACTATTTTTAAGTACTTTTTTTAATACAAGGTGAAGGCTTGAATTTAATAAAAGTCTACTTATATCACTTCCCGCATGTCTGAGAATATAAGGAATATCAAACATCTTTGAAAGTAAATATGCCACATATCCATAAGGTAAAAGATATTGACTTTCAATAACATCAAACTTAAATCTCTTACACAAATATATACCTAAGTTTAATAATTTTTCACTTTTAGGTGAATATTGAGGAATAAATTTTGGATTTGATAAAGGATCTGTATTAAAAACTCTCAAATTGGAATATTTATTATATTCATCTAATAATTCCGAAGAAAATGGAATGCGGTATTCAGTTTCAACCTCCAAAGCATTTGTTAGGATGTAATAATTTAATTCGGGATATTTTTTAATTAAACCTTTAATTCTCCAATAGTTTTGTGCCGATACACCTCCTTGAATTGGCGGATATTTCCCAATATATAGAACATTCATTCTTTTACGGAATTTAATTTTTCACTTACTAATTTTAATATTATCATATAAATTATAAATAGAAAAGCCTCTTGGAATTTTACATTTGTTTTGTATAAATAAATAATACGTTAAATCGAACCAGAATAGGTCAAAATCATTAATAAAATATTTTCTATAGGGATGATTTTTCTTCCACTCTAAAGGAATTAAATATTTTATTAATTCTCTAACTTTTGAAAAAGTTGAGGATAAAGAATGAGGCATAGCATTTTTCGGTCTTTCATAAAACTGTTCGTCTGAAATATTACTCAATTCTTTTAAAATATTTTTTAAAATTATTTTTCGAATTAATTTTGAAATTTTTTTCTTTTCTGGTAAATTTTTTGCAAATTGAATATTGAATAAATCTAAGAAGGGGACTCTTGTTTCGATTGAATTTGCCATAGTTCCAAAATCAAAAGTAATCAAATGATTATTAACTAATTGTTCTTTTAACCAATAATCCAACATTTTCTCCAAATAATTATTATTATCTTTAATATTTTCCATAAATTTTTCGAATTTTTTAATGAATCTTGTCTTGATTTTTAATAATTGTATTTTATTTCTTAATTCAATAAAATATTCTCTTGGAGATAGATATATTTCATATCCTCCATAAAGTTCATCACTACCTTCTCCACATAATAATATTTTTATCTCTGGATATTGTTCTTTCACTTTTTTCGAAATAAAATAACTTGCAAATCCTTTGTATCCAGATAATTTATAACATATTTCAGGTAATTCCTTTATTATTTCAGATATATTTAATTTAATAATGAGTAATTGATAATTAGTTTTTGTTGATATTAGTTTTGCCCAATAAGAATCTGGGTTTCGATTATCCCCTAAAAAAAAGCAAATTATCTTATCTAATCCATTAAATTTGGCTAAAAATGTTAATAAACTCGAATCTATTCCTCCTGAAAGCATTAACCCAATGGGAAATTGTTCGGTATGAAAATATCTTTTTTTTAATGCCTTTTGAATTATATTTAACTGAGTATATTCGTATGAATTATTAGATAAAGATTTTGAATTTAGAAAATCTAATTGATATCTCTCTAAACTAATTTGTAGTCTTTCATTTTTAATGGTTATCTGTAAAAAATGAGAAGGTGGAATTTGTTTAATATCTTCAAATAAATTATCTTCGAAATCACTAAATCCAAAAATATATCGATTGATCAAAAAATTTTCATTAATTCTTGGCTCATAATATTCACAAGAACAGATAGTTTTAATATCAGATGCAAATATGAAATTTTGGCTTTTATCATCAAAATAATAAAATATTGGTTTTATACCAACGCAATCTCGAAAAATATAGAAAATTTCTTTCTTTTTATCTAAAATAAAAATGCAAAACATTCCATCTAATTTTGATACATATTTTTTACCGTATTTTAAATAAAGTCTGCGAATAACTTCATATTCGGAAGAATTATTATTTAAACCATATTCTTTTGCCAGATTCTTGAAATTCCATATTTCTCCATTCAATAAAACTATAATATCGTTTGAACTTGAATTAATCTCAGAAAATTTTTTTTTAATATCCATAATCTTTAATCTTGTAAATCCTATGGACATTTTTTTCCATTTTAGACTCCATTTTTCATCAGGACCACGATGGTTTAAATTATCCAATAGATTATTAAAAATATCTAAATTAAAAGATAATTCATTTGTCCAAATACCTAGAATTCCACACATAATTGTTAATATCTCTTTTGATTATGTCTCTTATTATTTTTCAATAATATAACATTTAATAAATAAAATATATCTAAACTTGAAGTAAAAAATGCTTTAAAAGCACCGTCAATATCTTCAACGATAAGTTCATTTCTAAGATTAAATCAAGTATTTAAAATAATTGGGATTCCTGACAAATTATCAAAATCTTTAATAACATCATAGAGAAAAGAATTCATATTAGATTTCCAAGTTTGAATTCTAAAAGTTCCATCTATATTAATTACTCCTGAAATTTGATAATATAAATAAACTATTGGAAAACTTTAAATTATAAATGCTAAAATTAATTCCCGCATCCACACGAGGAACAGCCGCAAGAAGAGCAACCTCCACCGCAACTGGAATCTGGAGTAAAATTTTTATTTTTATCTTTTTTCATCCAATTTTTATATTTTTTTTGTAATTCTTTCTCTTTTTCAAGAATTATATCCTCAATAGTGATTTAACTTCACCCTACCATTAAAAGATATTTTTTGATATTATTATAGATTTTATTAATTAAAAAATTAATGAAACTCATTGGAAGATATTAAAGAAAATCTAAATTATATCTCAAAAATTAAGTTAATTAATCTTTAAAAAAGATAAAAATAAAGTGGAAAGCCAAAAAGAAAATGGGATTTTGGTAATATATCTTTAAAAATACTTTCCATATCTTTAAATAATATTTAGAAAAGTATTATTTTAAAAGCATTTCATTTCAATTGATTTTTAATTTCGATTAATCTCTTTATTAATACATTTAACAATGTTTTATTTTTTTCAATGATTTGATGATGAGGCAAATTAAATAGAGAATGTGCATTTAGATTTCCTATGTCTTTGAAATTATCTAATACATCAATCAAGAATTGATCAATTTTACTAACTTTTCTAATGAAATCTTCCTCATCTTTCATAGCATTAAAATTCTTTTTTAAAATTTCAAAAACATGAAATTGCTTTATATCCTTATTAAAATATTTGTTTGGTTGTTTTATCGAATAATTATTTCTCAAACAGTCAATCATTAGGTTTTCAAGTAATTTTCTGATTAAAATATACATTGCTGTGAAATATTTCTTTCGATAAGTTCCATTTATTTCACTAATAATTTCATTATACCTATTATCCTTAAAGATTATATTTCTTTCTATAATCCTATCATATTTAAGTGTCAAATCTCTTAATTGCGAAGATTCAATTACATCAATTATTTTATCTGGTAAAGCAGTTTTTTTAAAATAAGTTGATGTATTTAAATTTTTTATTTCTAAATTAGGCTCATCAAAAAATTCCTCTAATAAATGCGTAATTCTATTAATTGTAGATGAAGAAATATCATCCCATAATTTAAGATTGCTTCCAATGCTCCAAAACACAAAATAAATATTATTATGATTATGATATTCTGGATCATTAAGATTAAAGTAAATATAGATTTTGACTTCATTTTTAATCGTTGGTTCTAAGGTATGTATGTCATGATATTCAGTTCCTAATCCCCCATAAGTTGCTCCAACACTTCCAATTTTCCCAGTATATCTCTCTAAAATATATTCAGTATTATCCATTAATTCCCTTAATGAACCCTTCTTTTGATATATTTTAATAGAATATATATCAAAGTGATTAGCATAGTATTCTATTGAAATATCATTAAGATGATTTACAAATGTCGGATCAAGGCCATTCACATTTCGAATAACATATTGGCAGATTTGATGCAAGTTTTGTCTAAATGATGTAACAGGAAAGTGATTTTTTTTAGGACATTTTGAATATAAATAATTTATAAGATCTTTTTTAATTTTTAAATTTAATATATCGGCTGAAAATTGTTTTAAAATATCTTTTGCTTCTATTATTTTATTCTCTAATATATCTTCCAATAAGGTTTTTCTCAGTTTATTATGATCTTCAGAAAATGGATCAATTTTTAAAATTGGTTCTATGAAAAAATCTTTAAAATTCTTTGGAATTTGATTAGTTTTCGCCATTATTAATGATAAATGCTTTTATGCATAAAAAATCTTATTAGTAAATTATTGATAATTTTTAAGAAATTTAATCAAAATTATTTAACTTAAATAATTTAATCTAAGTGGTTTTTGTGGTATTCAGATTTATTTTCTAATTGGATAAATCTACAATCTAACGATATAGGTTTTCCTTGAACTTTATAAAAATGATTATCTAGTACAAAATTATAAATTTTTTCATAAATATTAGGGTGATGGCTTTTAAAATGTTTCTTTTTATGTACTACTTCTTTTTTGCAATATGGGCATTTTATCATAAAGATCATTCCAAATTATAATTTTTAATAACAATTTTCTATTTCTCTTCTCCGTTTAAAGTATTTAAATAGAAAAAAAAAATTTAAAAAAATGAAATGAAAAAAAAATGAAAATATGCAAAGTCAAAAAAAGGACGGAGTTTCAGTAATATCTCTTTAAAAATATTCACAGTATTTATATATAATATTTAGAAATAAAATTAAAATAATGGTTAACTTCCAATTAATTATATTTCCTTAAAAGCTTATAGACATTTTCAAGTATTAAAAGAATGAAGATTATTATATCATATTAAAATTATCTGAATAGTCTGAATTTAAATATTTAAAAAATAAAAAGTTCTATAAGAGAGATAAAATCAAACGCTAAATATTATACGAGATTAATGAATTATGCGGGAATTTAAGGTAAATAAATATATCACGCTTAAGCTGGAAAATAATGAGACAATTATCTATGTAAATAGTGAACGTTTTGATCAATGTAAATTCCTGTTGTTAAATATCCCGGTCAATGAAATTAAATCATTTGACGAGATTGAATCTATTGATGAAGCAGCAGAGAAACTGGATAAAAGCATGGAAATGGAAAGAAAAAAATTAGAAATCCCTCTAGAGACTGAATTCTGGGGTCATTGTTCAAATTTGCAAGTATGGGCTGAAAATAATTATGATACACGAATACTTCATAGAACAATTGCGTTTCCATTATTAAAAAGGTTGTCCGAAGTGGGAGACCTCATAGCTAAAAAAGTATTTAAAGAAGAAATCAAAAAAAGACTTGAATGTTTCCATCCGTCAGTTGTAAACTATTTGTTATCAGAAGGATTCATATCCTATTTAAACATAAATGAACTTTATTTAATATTAAAAACTCCAAATTCCAAATTATATAAAAATCTTGTTAAAATAATAGATTATGAAGATTCTTCTGCATTTTTATTACTTAAAGAATTAATAAAATTAGCCAATATCGGAAATATATCTATAAATGTTCGAGAATTCAATGTTAATGCGTATATCACGCTTAGATTGAAATATTCAATTAAAAAATTTCTACATTATGATTACGAATATGAATATGACATAGTAAAGTATAAGGAATCTTGGGATATTGAAATTTTAGTTAATGGTGAGAGATTTGCTCAATGTATTTTTCCATTTTTAAATATTTTTATTGATGAAATTAAATCAATAAACGAGCTCGAATCTATTGACGAAGCATCTACAAAATATAACCATCTTATTGAAGAAATCCCTCCTAAAATTAAATTTTGGGGTTATTGTTCCAATTTTCAAGTATGGGTTGAAAACGATTATCATACTCGTTTGTTACATTGTACAATAGCCTTTCCCTTGCTAAAAAAACTTACAGAAGTAGGTGATCCTATAGCTAAGAAAGTTTTTAAAAAAGAAATCATAAAAAGACTTAAAAGTTTTTATCCATCAGTTGTTGGTTTTCTATGGAATGAGCGATATCTTGAATATCTTAATAAAAACGAATTAACTATTTTATTAGAAGATTCAAATTCAAAATTACACCAAAATCTATTTAAATCATCAAAATATGAAATATCTTTTACTCTTCCTTTTTTGAGAAAATTAACCAATATGGGTATCTCTATAGCCAAAAAGATATTAAAGGAAGAAATCTTAAAAAGATTGGAAGATCCTGAAAATGATATTACTTCCCATTTATTTAGTGAAGGTTATATATTTGTTTTAGATATTGGAAAATTAGAAGCATTAAATAAAACTCATTTTCAAATAATATTAGGATTTAAAGAAGAAAAACGATTTGAAATTATTGATACATTAATCAAAAATCTATTTGGACAAAATACTGAAAAAGGGATATGGTTTTTAAAAGAAAAAATAAAATTATTTGAAAAACTTTCTAACGAGAGAAAAAACCTTGAATTACTTTTAAAAGATCTTAGTAAAGAATTAAATAATTTTACCTATCCAGAAAATTTAAAATCTAAGCAAAAAGGTCTTGTAAAGTCCTTCCATTTAACATCAAATTTTGATCATTCTGGAGGAGTTAAACCAATTATTTTTTCCCCAGATGGGAAATATTTTATAACTGGTTCTAATCATATCGATGATGGGTCTTTAAAGATACGTGTAATGAAAACCGGGGAAATTATTAGAATGATGGATGGCCATAGAAGAGATGTTACATCATTGGCGATCTCATCTGATGGAAAATATCTCGTAAGTGGTTCAACTGATGAGACCATAAAGATATGGGATTTCAAGTCTGGAGTACTTATTCGAACTATTAAAAATTTTTCAATTGAAGGATGGAAGCATTGGACGAAAAAGCAAGTGATATCGGTTGGGATATCTAAAGATTCGAAATATATTTTCAGTACTGGGCGGGATTCTTGTGTGAAAGTATGGGACTTTAAATCTGGGGAGCATATTCGAACAATTGGCGATATTAATCATCCTATATGGCTAATAGAAGTATCTCCTGATGAGAAACATATTATTTGTGGGGCAGAAAAAACTATCGAAGTATGGGATTATATATCGGGAAATCTTATACGAACTATTAATGCTTCTGAATATGGGAATTCAATACTTATTTCTCCAGATGGAAAATATATAATCTCTAGTTCAAGAGGTAATTCGATAAAAGTGTGGGATTTTGAATCTGAAGAACTTATTCATAGACTTAGTGGTTACTGTTTGTATCCAGTTGACATTTCATCTGATGGAAAATATATCGTCAGCGGTTCAGATTCTAAAAGAATATATATATGGGATTTAAATAATGGTGAACGTCTTATTAAAATTCCTACTAATGGAAAGGAAATTTCATCAATTAAATTATCTCCTGATAACAATTATATAATCTGTGGGTTAAAGAATAGAACTATTCAAATATGGGATATTCTAATGAAAAAAGTTGTTTTTTCTCCCGAAAGGCAAAAATATCGTGTTTTATCAATAGCAGCATCTCCTAATGGCAAATTCTTATTCGCAAGTTTAGCAAATAGATTTGCAAGTCCAATTAATAATTCTATAAAAGTGTGGGAGTTTGAAACTGGAAAATTAATATATTCAATCAATAATTATTGTGGAAAAGTTTTTTCAATCGCAATATCTCCCGACGGTAAATTCTTTATTACAGGTTCTTATGATTGGAATGTAAGAGTTTGGGATCTTAAGACAGGTAAATTACTTCGTAAATTCTTGGGTCATAAAGATATCATAACCTCAGTTGCATTTTCTCCAAATGGAAAATATATTGCGAGTAGTTCTTATGATAGGACAGTTAACGTATGGGATTTTTATACAGGTAATCTAATTCGAGTTTTTGGTAAAAGAGTTCCTGAAGAAGAAATAACACAGAGTCGAATTTTAGAGAGGTTGGATCAGAGCTGGCATTGTGTAGACTTTTCTAAAGATGGGAAATATATTGCATGTGGTTCAAGTGATAATAGTGTGAGAGTATGGGAATTCGAAACAGGAAAACTTATTCATATGATTACAGGACATCAATATTCGGTATATGATTTAGTAATCACTCCCGACTCGAGATTTATAATTAGTATTTCTTTTGATAGTACTATTAAAATTTGGGAGATAACAACTGGAATACTTATTCGCACTCTTAAAGGACATATAGGATCTATAAAATCGGTAAATATTTCTTCTGATGGAAAATATATTGTTAGTGGAGGAAAGGATAAGAGTGTTAAAATATGGGATATTAATAATGGCGAATTAATTGCTACATTTCAACACAGCCATAATATCAATTCAGTTTCATTTATTCCCGATTCATATTTTGTTATTGCGGGAGATGATTTTGGGGATATTCGGGTGTGGGATTTTCAGAATATTGCCAACGAAAAAAGTATACAATAGTTAAAAAATAAAAATCGTTATGGAAAGTAAAACGAAAATGGGATTTTAGTAATATATCTTTAAAAATTTTCACTTTATTTCTATATAATATCTAGAAATAAAATTGAAATAATGGTTACCATCAATTAATTATACTTTCACTGATCTTTTTTTATTTATAAGCGTTTAGTTTACCCTCTTATTAAGTCAATTTTGGCATTTAAAATCAACTTTATAGAAAATATGCTAAAAAATCCGGTGTTTAAATACAGCATTGGAAAGATGAATCTGTGTATTGAATTAATTATATTTTTAAAAATAAATCGTCCGAACAAAAAGGGCTGGTTTAAGATTGTAGCTTTAGGTCTTTTAGTTCCCTATAGTTTTAAGATACTTATTCGCAACTTTGTAGATTTATTTCTCTGATTGAGCAACATGGAGAAATCAATTTATTTGAAAATTGAATTCTTTTTTAAAAATTAAAGTATTTTTTAATATAATAAAGGATTAAAAAAAATCGACTTCATTTCACCACTGAGCTTGAGGAGAGAATTCAACATCCTTATCTTTATACCTATTTTTTGCCATTGCCTTATATTTGGTATATCTGATTTTTTTCAAATTAAAATTAATCAAATTCAGCATGTGAGCCAATCCCATTCCCGAGTATTTTACTACGTAATAGAAACCCATTGAGAGCATCGATAACACAACCAAAAAATCGAACATAAAAATTTCATAATATATTATTATAAGGTAGGAAATTGCAAGCGCTATAATAAGTACAATCGTTTGTATGAACGCATATTTTCTAAACAATTTCAGGGATGTGAAAATATATCTCATATCGGCTCCACTGGGACTTATCTGCGTAAGAATTGAAATTGCAACATAAAGTAGGATTGCCGCGATTGTATAATTTACATCAGGGCTTGCGATGTAATGAATAATCAATCCAATGATATAAGTTCCAACAAATAACGGTGCAAAACCGATTAACAACGACTGCAGAAAATTTGGTGGCTGAGATGGCTTAATAAACCCTTTAAGACCCCCTTTTTCATCCTTATCTGGGAGGATCCTCGCTTTCTCTACAGGCACGTGTGTTAGAAGACACACCAAGTAATGGCTTAATTCATGCACTGCAATCCCGAGAAAGAAAAATGTGTTAAAAATCTTTTGCGTAGTCGGGGTTCTCGAGAAAAAAGTTAGCACACAAGAGGTAATAAATGATAAAATCCAAATGCAGAAAAATATCCAAATATACTCGATTATCATGGTAATAAATATAGAAAATATTTCTATATAAAGAAAAAAATTTGAAAATCAGAAAAAGATAGAAAAATTAAATATGAAAGAATTGAAAGTGAGTTAAATTTTGGATATATAGAGATGTAAATACAAAAAAAATTGGGTGGGAATTTGCGAATAAACAGGAATCTTAATCTCAGATATTTTTGAATAAATGTTAATTTTAAATATATAATAGAATAACATATAATTATTTGGCGAAAATTAAAAAATGATAATAAAATGAAAAACAGAAAAACCTATGTAATATTTTTATTTATTCTTTTCTTGTATTTTAGCTATTTAATGCAAGAGAATTACTTGATTTATAACACAAAAGATAATAAAACTATACTTTTCGGAAGAGAAGAAAAAGAATATACGAATATTAAACCCTTCTTATCTAATTATAATTCCCTTGAATATGTGTGGAATCATACATGGGGGGGAAATGATTCTGATCGTGTGTATGGAGTGGTTATTGATTCTTCTGATAATATTTATGTTGCAGGAACTACAGAAAGCTTTGGGGCAGGAAAAGAAGATATCTATCTTGTAAAATATGATAAATCTGGTAATAAGAAATGGGATGTTACTTGGGGGGGAGATAAGGATGATTGTTGTTTTAAAATGATTTTAGATTCTTCAGAAAATATTTATATTGCAGGAACTACAGAAAGCTTTGGCTCGGGAAGGGATGATATTTGTCTTGTAAAATATGATAATTCGGGCATGCAATTATGGAATCATACATGGGGTGGAAATGGAATCGATTCGTGTGTGGCAATAACATTGGATTCGTCAGAAAATATTTACATCGCAGGAGGTATCTTTAATACCATAAAAGGCATTACATCTATGTGTTTAGTAAAATATGATAAATCTGGCAATTACAAATGGAATTGTACATGGGGAGAAAAGATATTTAACCGTGCAACTGGATTAGTACTTGATTCATCAGACAATATTTATATAACTGGGTATACACAAAATTATGATTCACAATCAGCCGATGTATACCTATTGAAATATAACAATTCTGGTAATTTCCAATGGAATCGTACATGGGGAAGTACAAATACAGATTTTGGAAAGGTCGTTATAATTGATTCTTCAGATAACATTTATATTGCGGGAAGCACACAAAGTTTCGGAGAAGGTGGTTATGATATATTTCTAGTGAAATATAATATCTCGGGTACGATGTTATGGAATCATACTTGGGGCGGAAGCCAATGGGATTCTTGTTCTGAAGTTGCATTGGACTCGTCTAATAATATTTATATTGGGGGATATACAAAGAGTTTCGGAGCAGGTTGGGACGATATGTGTTTAGTAAAATACAATAGCTCAGGTACGCAGTTATGGAATCGTACATGGGGGGGAGGTAATCCAGAAAGCTGTAATGCAATAATTTTGGATTCATTAGATAATATTTATATAGCTGGAGGCACATCTAGTTTTGGTCAAGGTTACTATGGGGCGCCTACTAGAATAGATGATATGACTATAGTAAAATATAACAGCTTGGGTACACAGCAATGGAATTGTACTTGGGGCGGAAGCCAATGGGATTCTTGTTCTGAACTCGCATTGGATTCGTCCAATAATATATATCTTGCGGGAGATATGGATGTTGATCTTGAACCCGATTATAATTATGATATGTGCTTGGTGAAATTTAGCTCGGAACCACAAATAATAATTAATTCGCCGAGTCATAATGAATTTTTTAAAAATGATGCTCCAAATTTCGACATCTCCATTTCTGTTGTTGAAGGTGTTTTAAATACTACATGGTATTCTTTAGATGATGGAATAACAAATATTACTTTGAATGAATTAATTGGAATAATCGATCAAGCAGAATGGAATAAAAAAGGAGATGGGGGGGTAACCATTCAGCTTCATGCGAATGATACTACGAGTAATGAGGGATATGCAGAAATGATCGTCCGTAAAGATACTACTGCACCAATCTCATCGATATCATTTGTACCTCATAGTGGAACTAATATTGTGAATATATCGACACTTTTCACATTGACTTCTGATGATGGAATTGGTTCTGGAGTTTCTAATATTAATTATAAGATCAATAATTCTGATTTTATTGAATATAATGAACCTTTTAACTTGTCAGGGTATGAATTTGGTGATTATAATATCTCATATAGTGCAATTGATACAGTAGGTAATATTGAAGAAATAAACACGCTTTTAGTGAAAATAGTAGATATTGGGATCATACCAGGTTATGATTTGGTTGTTTTGTTTAGTATTATTGGCCTAATTTCAGTAATCCTCATTAAATACAGATATAAAGTTTACAACTGAATTAATTTTTTCAAATTATTTATCTGGTTTTTACATTTCAATTTTTTTCATTTAAATATAATCAATTTATTTTATCTTAAAATGTTGGAATCAGCAAAATCAACTAGCAATAATAATAAGCAATATAACAAACCAGATAACGACGAGTCCCAAGAATATAGTGCTAATGATTTACTTAATATCTGGAGCGATCGCCCAGCCAAGAGAGATATTAAATGGTGGCCAAATGCCAATAAAGTTCTTTTCATCGGCTTCATTTGGGGTGCATTGTTTACAATATCATATTTTAGCAGTGGGCTACTAATAACTTCTTTTTTGTTTTCAAGCCTAATGGTGATTGTCTTTATTTTAATTTCTTTTGGGAATATCTCCTTTATTTATGAGAAAGTACATTATCGGGGAGTAAAAAGAATCGATTTATTTGAGGATTTAAATTTTAGAATTAGAGATAAGAATTCGGACACGCTTTTTATATTCAATAGGAAGGGATACGGGACAACAGGCTTAAAAATATTTA
>Ga0315533_1000172_pt1 | contig 58892 bp, 54 predicted proteins | sample SalMarSW160130MG_FD_203081 | JGI IMG/M metagenome (GOLD analysis project Ga0315533, IMG submission 203081) | Salt marsh sediment microbial communities from the Plum Island Ecosystem LTER, Massachusetts, United States - Salt Marsh Sediment SW1601-30 ...
CTGCTTTGAAACTAAGTCAGAATGGCTGCCAACAGAAACAAAGGCTCGTTGCACGTTTAGCGAAATAAGTATATTTTTCGTAATGGAGTAGTTTTTCTATTGACAGCCGGAGGCCTTATAAGTGTTAGCCACCAATATTTACCACGCTACCACCCTATGGAATGATTTCTCATCCACAGTTTTCCCAAAATTTTCAAATAATATTTTTAGGAAATGTTCGGATAGTTTAGCCGTATTGGTAGACGATCCTTTGCTATACACCTCACCTTGCCATATAAGAACTGGCTTACCGGTTGCCCTTGTTTCCTTTAGATCAACAATCGTCAACTGAAAGAAGCGAGGGTAACTAGTAGATGAACTAACACTTGTTTCACCGGTTGACTTGTTGAACGAGCTACTAACACTCACCTTTCCTTGGCCTATAGAAAATTTATAGAGCACAGCTGTATTGGCTTGCTCCTCTGATGAACTAGCTCTATAGCCCTGCTTTTCCATGTGACCGATAATTAGATCTCCAATACGCCTATCTCTTAAGGTTGGAGAATCTGGCAACACCATAGTAAAAATACGCTTTCCTGGTGGATCAGAGAAAACAGCCGTGTTGACTCTCCCTTTTAGACAAGCAGGAATTGCACAACCTACAACAATCAATACAAACAAGAAAACAAACAACAGTCTTTTATGTAACATTAAATTTTCCTCCTTGTGGCTAACGCAGAATTCACCGGCAGGTGAGGAGCGCCAGCGAAACACCTGTCAGGTGAAATGACAGGTTATGTTTTCGTCCTTTGAATAGTGTTAATTCCTAAATCTTTTGATAAGCCCACGTTCAAAAATATTCTGAAAATCATTAATCGTAAGTTCGTTAATAAAAATGCCATCGCCTAATTTACTAATCGTTGTATGAGTACCAAGTCCAACAATTAATTCGGCCTTATGAACAAAATTTGACCTCATTTGATAAAGTATCTGTACGAGTTGGTTAAATGCGGATTCTTGATCTTTTAAGCGAAGTTTGTTTTTTATCAGTTCTTTATCCTCAACTTCTAACGACTCAAAAAAAAGCAAAGCCATCTTTTGGGCTCCATATACTTTCTTATATTCACTATATTTTTCAGTTAAAATAGAAGAAGGCTTTTTATCAATTCCAAATTTGATTTCTTTTTTGTTTCGCATCAAATATTGATAATAATCTAAATGTTCTTCCATGGAATAAAGAGATTCTATCAAAGAAAAAAGTGCGATATACTTAAATGTATCGTTCAAATAATCAATTTTGGGATCAGAGTTTGGGATATTAACAATCCAATCACCTTGCTTAACTATGAACAGATAAAAAGAAGCAGTTTTAAGAAACAAATTCTTTTCATCATCCGGCTTGATTGAATCGAAAAAAGAAATGAATCCTTCTTTTGACTCAAAATTGTTCTTCAAGGCCAAATAAGAATAGTCTAAAAACTTTTCTTTTGAATGAAGGTATCTATGGTCTTTCATATTATGATATCGTTGGTCTGTTCATAATTTTAAAACATAACAATTGAGTGACCGGAATTAATTCCATTATATTGAACAATTATGGAATTATTTCCAAAATATAAAAAGAAACATGATGTTATATTTCAATCCGCCGGAGGCGGACAGAGGTTTGGTTCCCCGCCCCTTGGGGCGATTATGGATATTCCTATTGTTACTTCGCTGCTCTGTGGTGGGGTAGTACCTTTTCTTACCGTGCTTATTGAGAAATAAAACCCATATCAACATAGAACCTGGGGTTTGACCTGAGTTTTTTCTCAATGATATTCTTTAAATGAGTCAAGAGCAGATCTGACCCATTTTTGCATTTTCCCCCTCCACGATTTTGATTTCTTCCGGGGTGAGGTCGTAGAGTTTATAAACTAATTGGTCAATTTGTTTTTAGTATTCTTTGACCCCGTTAGTCATCTGCCTGTGCGTGCCCACAGGCAGACAGGTTGTAAAATGTCCCCCGATAATGTCCCTTATTGTCCCTCAACGATGTCCCTTAATGTCCCTTATTTTTTCTATCACTTTCGGCGATAAGATATAATAAGTACCTTTCTTCTCGCCAATTTTTTTAAGTATATTCTTTTCAAAAAGTCCCGTTAAATCTCTCGTGGCTGTCCTTTTGATGCTATTGCAAATTTTTTGACACAGCGTGTTGTCTATTTGCTCATTAATTACCAAATACCGGATAATCTTTTCCTGCCGTATATTTAATTTCAGGTACTCTAATAATTTGACAGTGTTATCAGCAATAATAATCTGCTTGCCCCTCTCGTAGACTTCCGCCATCTGTGATGAGTTTCACCGCATCAAGAAAGCCACGCACTCTCTCTATCTCAACAACCGCCTTATTAATCTTCGGTGTTATGGCAAATTTAGGTTTAAACATTTTATTTTTTCCTGCCTGTGCCGTTGGCACGGCAGACAGGCCCTCAACGGTTTTGATTTCCTCCGGGGTGAGGTCGTAGAAAACATTTATTTTATCTCCCGTAATTTTATATCAGGTAATGAGAGACCTGATAAGGGTTTGTTCCTTAATTATTAGGATAAAAAACAATGTTTACCGAAATTGGCAATACTGCCATTTTCGGTAAATAGCCTGTGGGCAATGGGCAAAAATATTCAGATTACTGTTCCCTGTGTTGGATACCCAAAACCATCCATTTGAGTATGAAAAACAAGCTCTTAAGGCCAAAATCAAGCCCGATTAAAAACCTTTCATATTATTTCCAGACAGTTAACTCAGTCCGACCCCGGTTTAATTTGTCCTTATGATAATCAGCCAATAACTTACCAGTCACACCCTTCATCTCTTTACCTATTCTAATAGGCCACGCTCTATGAAAATATAGGGATCAGACCTTGACTCCTCAAGCCATCGGCTTTAGCCGATGGTGGTTGACTTAAAAATATCTATCAAATATTCCTGGATTAATTTTCAAGATTCAAGACCCCTTTATTTTCAGCCGCTTAATTTAAGCTGTTGAAAAATAAGATGCAAACCAAAGCCCATAAAACCTGGTGACCGTGTGGAGGCATTCTGAAGCCTTGAAATGGAGTTCTTAATATAGAGTACGACACCAGAGACTTTATTGCGAATAATTTTCTTGCGGCTTTTGACCACGAATAGCAGGCTGGGGGAAAGGTTTATAGATCTTTTATATTTTATTTTAGATGGCTTCCAGATTACTCTCGACATTCTGATCTACATAGCAGGATGTCCTCTTTTATATTATTTCCAGACAGTAAGCTCGGCCCCTGTTCATGCAACAGCCCGTGTAGCTCTGATAATCATGTTTTGTTAACAGCCTCTTCCGGGCTTAAATAAAAAAGGAGATCTTAAAAAGGTAAATAATCTTTATACAAGAATGAATGGCCTGTTAAAATAGTTGTAAACAAAATGTGCAAGATTAGACCTCCCATAATGAGAAATGGATAAAAATCTATCTTCTAATCTCAATGTCGATCTACTAACTGAATTTATGGTAGTGATATCTAAAAAAGACTCTTCAAAATCACCCTCAGATGGGAGGTAAAAACGGTAAAAAACTTTTCTTTTTCGAATTGCATTTTGTGTAGATATATTCTCAACATTGCTTAGAGGGAAAATAGGGGCAATTGATACGAATTCTCGGTGCTCAATATCGCATGTCTGGGAGAGAATCATTACGTTCATTAAAAATGCCTTTGCAAGAATAGACTCTGAGCCATTTGCAAAGGCATCATTAAGCTTAGATTCTTCATAAATGTGAGCTACTGAAAAATCTTCATATTTCTTCTTTAGTCTTACTATTTTTAGTTTCTCCGACAAAATAGAGACAGGGAAATTTCTCAGGATATCACCCTGAAAAAACATTGTAACATCGGGATACTGTTCATAAAACATTTGGTTTTGAAAAAATCAGAATACATCAGTTGGATCAGAATCAAATAGGGGCCGATAATCCTTTTTATGTGTCTCATTTATTATTTCTGCTTCTTTGGACATAAACGGGAGTTCAATCCCATGCTCCTGTATAGTCTTATCAATACCCGCAGTCAAATAAGGCAAAGAGTTCATAAGAGTGAATCCTGTATCATCTTCATATGGTTTGAAATAGCTATATTTTTCAATTACAAACATTTTATAATCTCCTTTTAGTAATGATTAATTATTTTGAAGTTCCCATCCTTGCCAATAAACATCCATTAAAACAGGCCCTTCAGCAAGATCCTTGATCATTCGCTGTGCGATATTAGGTGAAAGCTTCTGCTGAGAGATTATTTGCTGGATTTGTTGGGTTGACATGGGTGGCTGTTTACTTAAATTAACTTTGCTGACAAACTCATGACACATGTTTTCACTTTCAATTACCGCCCTTTTTATTGTCAATTGCTTTTCTTGTTTATCACCCAATTCAGCGTGTGCGTTAAAAGGTTCACCCAAATTCAATTGAGAGTCATAAAGCTTAAATAGCTTCCAGAGCATACTCTCCAATTCTTTATTAGGAGTAGTATTGACTTTAAGTCCTAACCCTTTTGCTTCCTTTCTGCTAATCAAATATTCATGAGAAAAATATCTTTCAATCAGAATATCTGCTATCTCCTTCACTCTTGGTTCATGCTCTGCCATTTTCATATGATGATTCAAGAGTTTCTTTACGATAACCCTGATGAGATTGTGAGCTCTATGAACTTCTCCCAAATCGATTGGAGATACCTTTTTGGTTAATTCCATCAGAACTGATCCAAGCTGATCCTGTTCGGAAATACCGACCATTTCCTTTGCAAAAGAAATATAAGATGCAAAATTTTCAACACTGACAGGCTTCCTTTCTATAGGTTGATCAGGTTGGGATCTATCTAAGCTTCCTATTTGGGGTTCTACTGGACTGAGTTCTCCCATTTTAGTCATAATAATTTCATTTGCCCCTAAAGCTATCAGTGTCCCCGCACTGTGGCATTTGTACGGTATCAATACACAGAATCTTTTAGTGAATTCTCTTATTAAATCTACAATGCGCGGAGGTGTATAAATTATTCCTCCTCTTGTATAAAGAAATAAATCAATCTGTTTAGAAGCTCCAATTTTGTTTAGGTGTTCATAAAATAGAGGAATGATATCATTTGCAATTTTGGTTTCCTGGCCTGGGCGATCACCAAGAAAATAGATGATGAGCTTAGATTCTCTTTCTTTTTGAATTGCCTCTATTATAGTTTTTTTATTATCGGCCGACATATTTACCCCACTTATCATCTAGTCATAGAACTTGCTCATTGTGATATAGGCCGAATGATTTTGAAGAGAAAAGCTCATACGCAAAAGCTCTATCGGCTTAAAACAGAAAAACTTAAAAACTTTCTAAGATCGAAGACGATTTAATGAATTACCCCCCCGCAATAACCTTGCCACCTTTTATGTCCAAATATATGGTGATAGCAATCATGATAGTTATTGTTTCTAACTCTATAGTTTTTTTATAAATCCCATTTAGACTCTTCCCGCTTCAAAGGTTTTATGGTGCTATTCGAAATAGGAAAAAATGTATATCGGTAAACATTTCCTTAAATATTGAACTGGATAGAAAAATATTACTTTAAAATGTATTCCCGTTTAGTTGGCATGATATATACTTCTTATTGTGGAAAAAGTTGTAACAAGCTCAATATATTGAAGTATTATTTATTTTGTGAAAATATGATGTAAATATAACAAGTTAGGAATCCTGAGTCAAACAAAAACATTAGACACAAAAAATAAGTGATCTTGTTGTCGTTGATAAATTATTCAAAAATTTTTTTATAATTTCGCTTTTGCTTTTTTAAGTATAGCATAAACTGTCTTCTGTCAAATCTCTCAAGTTACGTATTGATTTACGCCTGTCCCGCTTTTCCTATTAACTGCTAAATCGGTTTTTTCATTTCCGCCTGTCTGCGTGCGGTCATGCACAGGCAGGCCTTCCACGATTTTGATTTCTTCTGGGGTGAGGTCGTAGAGTTTGTAAGCAAGCTGGTCGATTTTTGCTTCAAGGGCGGTGGTATCAGGCTCGGGATTAGTGCGTTTGGCGGTGAGAATTTGCTCCACAAAGTCCTTTATCTGCTCCGATAAATAACGGGTTTCGGATGTGATAGGCATGATAGGAACCTTTTCAACAAAAATTTTGAAATAACGATTACCTTTTTCACCCAAATCAGTAGCAATAAGTGGAAAGATGAAGTTTACAATTGAAGAGTTCAAAATTGCTAATAAATACTTTCTATGATCCCCTGAAATTGAATAGACTGTGTTATTAAAAAATACACCGGGTGGGACTAATGAAAATGTAGGTGAAGTTGTAATATCTGTCCATACCACTTTCTCTTTCGCAAATTCTGGGTAGTAGGCACAATTTCTTAAGTTATAGGGTGTAACTCCTTTGTCTTGTCTTTTCTTGATTTTTATCCAATTTTTGTCTAAATGTTCCTTAACTACCGGATAATTGTCAATTTTTATTGGTGATATTCGATTGCCATTTTTATCTAAGTAACCATTATGAGAATCAATTAAATACAATCCCGCAAACTCATAACCATATCGCTTAATATCCCGCCCGCGCAGAATCGGTTTGATAATTTCCGCACTTTTCTGGTCCTTCGCTATCAGTTCTGCCCGTTTTGCTTCATTAATAATAAAGGCTTCGTTACAGCCGGTTTTAATGCCAAAGTTGATTTTCACATCCCAATCTTTCAGAGGTGTGCCGATGGTTTCAATTTTCTCTTTCAGAGCAACTTCCGCTTTATTACCAATAAACCAGGTGTCAGCCGTGAGATTTCCTAAAATCACTTTATTTTCATCAAAATAATGATGCACGCTTTCGCCTTTTTTGTAATCGTTCTTAAAATGCGTGGCTTCCAGTCGGTTTCCATTTTCGCAATTTTCCACCACAATAATATTGGTATCCACAGTAGCGCTTTCAAATATCTTGAATCCGCCAAAATCAAGCAGTTTCACAGGATTTTTTTCTGTAAAGAATTTACGCAGCGCAGCGCCGTAACCAGCACGCATCCATTTATTGGAAGAGATAAAGGTGAGATGTCCGCTTTCTTTGAGCACATTACAGCCCATTTCATAAAACAGAGCATAAATATCGCCGGTTCGCTTGAATGTCTGGAATCCGCAATTTTTATAAAGAGTAGCAAGCGAGCCGCCGTCTTTTTGCAGCTGAATATACGGCGGATTGGCAATTACCACATCAAACCCACCACTTCGACTTCGCTCAGGGCAGGCCTTCTCATGAAACACCTCAGAAAAATAGACCTCAAAATCAAATTCCTTGTGCCCGTCGGTTATTTGGCTGATAAGGTTGTCAATTTGTGTTTTATATTCCTGCTTTTTGCTTGGATTGGTTTCGCTGAAATAGAGCGGTTTTAATTTTTCCAGTTCATTAAAAAGGTTTAGATTGAACAAATTTTTTTCTATCCCAAGCAGAGAATTCCCGCAGACGATTTTATAATCCAGATTCGGCAGAGGTTTTATGTTCTTTATACTTTCCTCATCCACCACCAGAGACAGCCACAACCGCAGTTTGGCAATCTCAACAGCACCCGGGTCAATATCCACGCCGTAAAGGGAATGTTCAATGCATTGGCGTTTGAAATTGTAAACGGTGCGGTTGTCATCGAATTGAGATTGCTTCGTCGCTTGCGCTCCTCGCAATGACAAAAAAGGCGTAAGCACATTTCTTGTCTTTACAATCTCACTCATCATTCCCACCGGAAATGCGCCGGAGCCAACTGCCGGATCGCAGACAGTGATGTCTGCCAGTTTCCGGTCAATCAGTGCGGCATTCTTGCGGATGCTTTCGGGTAATTTGTAAGAATAGGTGCTGGTCTCCTTGCCCTTGCTTTCGACCCGCGCCTCGTTCTCACTGACCTGCTCGCCGTAGTGAATAAGAATGTCGATGTCCTCTTTTAGAATCTCTGGATTTTCTCGATGCTGAACAGTTATATCTAACTGCCCTTTTTTCACTTCATTACCGAACATATTGAGATTGCCATCACCGAGTTTTTCATAACTCATTTTACCGCTGTTAAGTTCTGTAAACAGGTAATTGATCAAACTCTGCTGGCACATGTAGTGAACGATTTCGCGGGGGGTGTAATAGACGCCGAATTTTTTGTTGAATTTGTTTTCCTCGCCTGTCTTGCCGCTCTTTAATGCCTTTTTGAATTCATCAAAGTTATCCGGACGGATGGCGTTAAATTTCTCATAAGATTTGCCCAGTAGTTCTGGGTCAATAGCCACTTCCTTTTCCAGCGGTTCATCCTCTTTAACGGTAAAATTGTAGCGGTCAAACACATCCAGTATGCCTGTGCCTGTATCGCCTTCTTTGGTTTTTTCGGAGTTGGAGAAAAGTTTGTCCGGAATAATTATATCGGTATGCACCCAGTCGTAATTACCGATGGGATCAAAAAGGCCTCCGTTTAAAAAAGGGATTTTGCAGTTGAAGCGGCTGTAATAATAATCTATATGTTCGCGATCTTTACCACTTCGCAGTGCTTCATAAAAGAGCGGCTCAAGTATATCGTTAAAGAAATTATTGTAATCACTATGCTTTTTCTCGAACAGTTCGCGTAAAAAATTCTTTGAACCGGTGCCCCAATTATCATCGCGGCCCACTCCAAACCAGCCCTTTTTCTGTAGAAAATAAAGGAATATAATCTGTCCCAGCAGTTTCTTGGCAAAGTTTACCGTATCAACACCTTTGGCCTCGAAATCAGCCTTGATTTTCGGATCTTTTTCAACAACCCTGTCCAGTTCTTCTTTGGTGCGTAGGAAAAGGTCACGGTATTTGAGAAAAAACTCTTTGGTGACGCTCTCAATATCAAAGGCATTTTCTATCTCTTCCAAGGTCGGGTCATGTTCGTCATCAGCTAATATTTTCACCAATCGGCTCTGGGCGGTGTGGCTTTTTTCGTTGGCGCCCACCAGAAACGACCAGCGCCGGGCAGGGGTGAACTCTTCTTTTACTTTTCCGTTTTTATCAAACTTATAATCCATCTTTACCAGTGAAAACCGCCAATCTGCTTCATCTGGCGAAACAAATGCAAATAATCCGGCATCTTTTTCTCCTCTGTCATCAAGGTATCTACCGGCAAAGTTCCTTTGTGTCACACGGGCATGATCGAGTGAAGATCCTTTTTGCAGATAAACGACAATGATATCGACCTTTTTATCATCGACTGCATTGTAAGTTCCAACCCGCTCGTATGTTTTGATAATGCCCCTGAACCCTTCTTTTACATATCCGTGGGCATGGAATGCTTTTGATTCATCAATCCTGTTCAAAAGGTTTTTTATAAACACCGTAAACCTGTCCATATCAAAAGAATGCTCAAAGGTGTCTTTAATAATTTTCTGAGCCTGCTGTTTATCCATGCTTATTTGCCTGCTAGATATAATGAGAGGATGACTTCACGTTTGCCGAATACTGCCGGGTTCTTTTCGGCATAATGGCTTTCCAGAAGTCTTTCGGGTATATTTCTATAAAGCACTGCCAGCACCTTGAACGGATTTATTACTTCCCCTTTAAGGGCATCCAATGCTTTCTGTGTTTGTTTGGCTGTTTGTTTGGGTAGTCCGCCTTCTTCAAGCTGTGTGAATACCTTTTTAAGATAAAGCTCCTGGTCATCGGTGAGTTTCTGCGTGTTTTTTATGGTTACTTTTAGAATTCTCAGGATATTGGCGGCGCTGTCGCGGCCTCTTCTCTTTTGCGGTTCAGCCATTTCTTCGGTTGTGGCAAGAACAAAAGCTTCCTTGTTTTTGTCAAGGAGGTTATAGAATTCTTCGGGAAGTTTCTTCCTCTTTTCATCCGGTTTGCTGTCAAGCAGCTTAGCTGCTGATATGAAATCAATTTCCTGAGTTTCCTTTTTATCACGCGCCATAAAGAACTTCTGAAGTTTACCGCGCCTGAAGTAGGTTATAAGCGACTTCGCAATATCACTGTGTTGCTTTGCTGTGCGAGCCTTTTTTGGAAGGCGCTTTATTTTTTCAAACAAATCGGAGTCCTTTTCGCGGATATCCTGGATAACCCGCAGATATTTAAGTTCGCTATCCCCTTCCTCATCCTCACCTTCGAGTGTTTTCTTTGAAAGCAATCGGTCAAACAACTCATGTGAACCTATAGGCTCTCCTTCGGTTAAAAGCTCTGCATCACCGCCGAGCAGGGTCAAAAATGCATTGATTTTTCCTTCTGCCGCTTCTTTAAGCTTTATCTGGTCATTGGATTGTATGGTCGGGAAAAAGTTAAAGGTATGGATTATATCAAAGGGTGTATCCACACGGTTAATACGACCCACCCGCTGCATCATTCTGGTCGGATTCCAGGGGATATCGTAGTTAATCACCACATTGGAGCGATGCAGGTTAACGCCTTCAGATAGGACCTCTGTAGAGACAAGTATTCGATAATCATCTCTTTTATGACGGGCTCTGGCGTCAAAGTTTTCGATCACCTTATCGCGGACAGACTCGCCTGAATCGCCGGTATAGAGGAGCACCCTTTCAGGATATTTGTCATTTATGTTTTTAAACAGGTAATTGGCGGTTTCCTTTGACTCCGTAAAGATTATTAAATGACTTTGTTTCAAGATATTTGTTTTGAACAATTCGTCCAGGAATTTTATCAGTTTCGGGTCACGGTTGACCTTTTGCCAAAATTTTTTGACATCCACAAGAATGTCACGGTCATGCTGCAAATCTTTCCTGATCTCTTTCCTGAAGTCCTTGCTTTCGTATCGTTCCGCCTTGCCTTCATCTATTAATCGCTGAACCGCTTCGTCATCGTCGCTCTCAATCAGTTCAAATATCTTGTTCGTATGTTTCTTGCTCACATACACATTGCCGTTATCAAACTCTTTTATGAACATCTCGTAGGAATGAAGGAATCTGTCCACGGAATTTCTGAAAGCAAAGAAGCTGCTTTCCAGCCGTTTGACCAGCAGGATTTTCATGAACCGTCCCATGTTTCTCTGGGATTGTTCTTCAAGCTGGTCTATTTCCCTTTTTCCTTCATAATAGAGCAGGGGCATGTAGCGGGCGTATATAAATTTATTGGCAATCAGGTCGATGGTTTTATTAAAAATACCGTCTTCTTCATCATTGAGTTCGTAGAATAGGGGCTCTGGTTTTTTAACTTCCGGAAATTTGAGGCCCTGTTCTTTTATGTCTTTGCTGAAATAATTTTCAATTTCAGTTCTGGTGCGGCGTACCATTAAATATTTAAGAACTTTATTTCGAATTTCGAGTGAGTTTTCTTTTACGGTATTTATGTATGCGGCATAGTCTTTCTTTCGGTCCAGTTTCTTCAGTTTCTTGTCCAGTCCGCTAAAGAACCCTTCCAGATTCGGCAGATTGGGTATGGTGCTTTTCTTGGCTTTTTGGAAAAGTTTAAGCAGGCTCAGGATGTCTTTCGGGGTATTGTTATATGGTGTGGCTGTTACCAGCATAACCCTTTTGCCGCGGCAGATTTCAGCCAGCTTCTCATAGGAAATTGTTGTTTCAGTCCGGAAACGGTGGGCTTCATCAATAATTATATTTGTGTATTTTTCGGTTCCTCTTTCCAAAAGGTCGTCGAGTTTGCCAATAGATTCAAAATCTGCCTGAACTCGAAAGTCTGAAAATACATTAGTCCAAGAGCCGGGATTGGATTTCGCCAGAAGCATCGGTGGGGCGATGACAAGTGTTCTGCCGTCCAGTTGTCCCGCCAGCATGGCTGAGATGTATGTTTTACCAAGGCCCACAACATCAGAGATAAAAACGCCGCCGTATTCCAGAAGTATCTTTTTGGCGTTTAAAACCGCCTGCTCCTGATATGCAAGCTTTTTAAACTCCTGCGGAAGATATTTGAGAGATATCTTATCGATCTGACTGAGTTCATCTTTGAAATATTCGTAAAGAAATTTCAGGTATAACTGGTAGGGTAAAATATTTTGGCTCAACCAGGTTTTATCCTGAATGGTCTGAATATACTTTTCACTAACATCTACGGCATTTTTCCAGAGCTCCTCAAATTTATTTTTGGCAAAGTCATAGTCTGTGCGATTTTTCAGTTCGACATTAAATTCAAGATTATCCACCAAACCTGATTGGGTAAAATTACTGGAACCTGTAATTACCCGGCCGATATCACGGTCGCCTTCGACGAAAGTCATAATGTAAAGTTTGGCGTGTATATTTTGTGATGGATAAGCTCTGATTTCCAGTTTCTTGGTGTGAATCCATTTAATAAACTTTACAACACCTTCTTCAACTTCCCGTTTATCTTCCGAATCCTCCATCTCCTTTTCGACAAGTCCTGAATATTCCTGCTTTGTTTCTGCATGAGAAAATTGCATAGATTGTTGAGGATTTTCTTTTGCCTTTGTTAACAAATCATAGGTCAATTTGCTTGTGCTTATGCCAATCAGGATTCTAATTTTTTCTGTATTTTTTAGTGATTTATAAATGGCATAAAAACCGCTTGTATAAAAATACCCTGCAAGGCAGTCAAACAATTTGGTGTCTTTTATTAATACTTGAAATCTCGTTTTAAGGTTTTGTTGTTCTTCGTTGGTAATAAAAGTTAAGTCCGTGTTTGTCATATTTAAATTACCTTTTTTCGTAATAGTACAGCCACAAAGACACCAAGTCACCAAGATTATTATATAATTCTTTAAATATCATTTTTAATAAGAGACATAATCATTTCTTCGTGCCTTTGAGCCCGCCCTGGTGCGATATGTTTGTAATAATCTATTAATCCTTTAATCGTAAAGAGGCGGTGCTATAAAAATAAGTCACCGCATCCCAGGTCTGGGCCAGGGACTTGGTGGCTGAATTTATACCTTTTACTTAATGCGTTTTCATTACAAAGATCACTGTCCAGCGCTTTGGTGGGCGCTGGATTTGTTTGCCTGAATGTGATGCATGGGTAGTGGCTTGATGCTGCTAAGCGCATCTGACTCAGATTTTCTTGCAAAATATAGATCCCATCGAAGCTGCATATTCATCCAAAAGTCAGCTGATGCGCCAAAAGCTCTCGAGAGCCTCAATGCTGTACTTGGAGTTATTCCTCTCCTCCCATTAATTATTTCGTTTACCCTCTGATAGGGCACATTAATGGCATTGGCTAATTCTCGCTGGGTGATGCCCATTGGCCCAAGAAATTCCTCTAAAAGCATCTCTCCGGGATGGGTTGGTGTTCTATGAGTTGGTATTCGAATCATAATTTTCTCCTGTTTAAATATTTTAATGATAATCGGTTACTTCCACATCAAATGGCTCATTTTCGACCCACTTAAAGCAGATGCGATATTGATCGTTTATACGAATGCTATATTGCCCCTTTCGATTGCCAGAGAGAGACTTTAATCTATTACCAGGAGGAACTCGTAGTTCATCAAGAGATAAAACTGAGTCAAGTTGATCAAGTTTCCTAAATACTTTTTTCCATAGGGTTTTAGGACAAGTTTTTATGGCAGCTTTCGTAGCTTTGCCATTAAAAATATTCTCTGTGGCTTTATTTTTAAATGACTTTATCACGAAGACACAATATCACGGATATCATGCTATGTCAAGATAATTGAATATTATATGCTTGTTCGTTAGAACCGAGTTTCGCTTTATAAATATGCAGCTATGAAAACCTCTTGCCCGCTCCCCTTCGATGCTTCTCAGGGTCGCTAGGGCTCCCAAAAACCCGCCCGCCTCGCCTGAGCGAGAGCGATGGCGGGTAGGGTTCACAGAGATAGGTATTATGTTGTCCTGATTTTTTAACCCTAGTGAAATAGAAATTAAACGAGGCATTTAACTGGGCAGGTTGGGTGAAGTGACAGGTTGGCCATTATTTTTTAGGGAAATACTTAACTCCGGCCATATTCCTAAAATCTGAATCTTGCGTCCAGAGTATTGCATCATATGCTTTAGCTGTTGTTAGAATAATACTATCGGCCATTGGAAGACCCTTTTCCAGGCTTAGTTTAGAAGCAGCGATAGCCAATGTGACCGTAAGATCTACAACGGTTCCTTTTTGCATAGCCGCTGTCGCTTGAAGCGCTTCATTCTCGCTTGATTCTCGGAGAACAACCTTGAAAACCTCATATAAAGTTATCGTTGGAACAACGAGCGAATCTGTATCTTTCAAAGGAGATATGAAATGTTTTGCATTAGGCTCATCCGCGAAGTAGGCAAGCCAACCGGAAGAATCGACGATATTCATAATCTATCTTCCTCGCGTTCGAATTCGGTATTTATGCCCTTGAGGAATCCTCGAAGCTCTGTAATATCTCGTTCAGGTATTAATTCGATTCGGCCCTCATATTCTACAACCTGCATTTTTTGACCAGGACGAAGATGCAATGTCTGCCTTATCATCCTTGGTATTACGACCTGATATTTTGGTGATACAGTAACCGTTTGCATTCCATAACCTCCATCGATAATTTTTTGTCATACGATAGCACTATCGATATGATATTGTCAATGTTTTTATAGTTTTACCGTTATTGCGATTTTAAGAACTGTTTCTTACCGCAGAGCCGCAGAGCACGCTGAGAAGATTGTTTTTTCCCTTGCCACTGACCCCGGAGGAATAGGCTCCGCATTCCACAGGGCAGGGGAGGCCGGCAAGGGAAAAGCTTCAGCCCCTGCGGGGCAGAGCTTTATCTAAAACGAGTATTATAATTGCATGACACCATTACACACTGATTTTCAGTCCGATACAGCCCCATGATCACTTCAGCGATAGACATCTTTGCGATGACCAACCTTCACCACCCAGACGGTGTGCTCATCATCCTGGATGGAATACACAATACGATACCGACCCTGTCGCAGTCGATACCTTTCCTGACCGATCAATTTTTCACAGCCTGGAGGACGGGGATCATTAGAGAGCATTTTGATGCGCTTAAGGATTCTTTCTAAATCTTCCTTTGTTATTCTTTCAAAATCCTTCCAGACTGACTTTTTAAAAAATATTTTATATGCGGCCATCACTTTTGAGCCTCTTGACCATTTCTTCATAGCTGATCAAAGGTTCATTGGCCCTTTCATCAAACGCTGCGAGATCCTCTGCATCCTCGGCAATGGTTTCTCTGACGGCCTCGTTTACAAGATCAGAAACCGAACGGGAGGTTTCAACAGCCTTTAGCCGCAAGGCCTTGTGTAGATCGGGGTCAAAGTATATCGTGGCACGCTTTGTTTCTGTTGCCATAGTATTACCTCCAAATGTAGTTAAGACACTATAACGTTTAAACGTTAATCTGGCAATATTCAATTTTAAACATATTTTGGCTCTTTCCCAAAATGAGTGGGTAAGTTATCCCCCTCCCCTTGTGGGAGGGGGTAAGGGGAACAATGCACTTGAAGATATCTTCCTCTATCAGCTCAGGAATTTTTCCTCCGGAATAATGCCGGCAGTATTTGAAGAGATTTCTCACCCCGGAACCAAGCTCATCTGCCCATACGATTTCCTTAAAGAAGCGGGCCATAATCGGGTTCTTAGGAAAGGGAGAAAAATTTGCAGGATTGATCAGCCCGTGCCCATGGGGCTTGTTGCTGTTTTCAGCAAACAACCGGTGGGTTTCAATAATAAACTTGACCGGGGTTTGGGATCCCGCAGATCCGTATACCGTGTTAATATGCCGGCGCTTTCATAAACAAACGGTAGCGGTCGGCTATCGGCAAACCATTTCAGTTTGCTTTGGGCGTAGTATTCCGCCTGCTGTTTCATGAATGGACAACCGGTGACCTTCTTCTTCCCTTTTTGCTTCAATCACACCTATTGGTTCACGATCTACAAACAGCATATATTCGGCAGGCCCCACATCGGTCTGATATTCCCAAACAGCAACCCCAGGGCCGAGGGTGCAGTCGATGGCATTCTTGTCAACAACCGCCCAGCCGGACCGTTCAAGCATTTTGTCTATATTGTCCCTTGCTTTTTGTTCGGGTGTTTTGTTCATTTCAGAACCTATTCATAGGCAAATAACCGCATAAGCGACCGGTAAAGGAGTGCAGCGGATTTACCAGACCGAGTTGATGCGGTTGGTTGTGCATCTGCTTGATTTATTTACAATGTTTTCAATAATATTTTGCCTTGACACTGACTTAATGTGTATATAATATGATTATCATACACAATGAATTGAGGGGGATTTATGCGAACAAATATTATCATTGATGACGAACTCATGGATGAGGCCATGGCACTCAGCCAGCTAAAAACCAAAAAGGCTGTTGTTGAGATAGGACTCAAACTATTGGTTCAAATTAAAAAACAAGAACGAATCAAAAGTCTGCGTGGAAAGCTTAAATGGGATGGTGACCTCGATGCAATGAGGCTGGATCAATGATTCTGGTCGACTCATCCGTATGGATCAATTATTTCAACGGCATTCCCACGTGGCAAACAGACTTGCTTGACAATTACCTTTCAAATGTTCCAGTAGCCATTGGAGATTTAATTCTCGCAGAAGTCCTTCAGGGTTTTAGATCCGATAAGGATTACGAAACAGCCAAAAACTTCCTTAGTACTCTTACATTTCGACAAATAGGTGGATACAATGTCGCCATTCAAAGTGCCCAAAATTACCGACTCCTTCGAAAAGCTGGTGTTACTGTACGAAAAACAATTGATATAATAATAGCGACTTTCTGTATTATGGAAGGATTGACCTTGTTGCATGATGACCGCGATTTTGATCCCATGGTATCCCATTTCTCCCTGAAGACACCTACGCCATCATAGTTTTGCTATGCCTTCTTCTCAATTATTGCCTTGATGTACAATCAATATTTAATATAGTAAGGTAGTATATTATTCCTGACCATTAAAAATAAGATAAAATGGGAAGAAAGCTGTGTCAATTAGGATTCTTGATGATACGTGCGATGTGATGCGGCCGCGGCACTATTCATTCGATTTGCACAAAGCGAAGCTGCTGAGAATGGGTAAAGGGCTTTGTACTTCATTTCAACATGAAATCGCGCAGCGATTAGGAGCCTGATGGAAAGGTTGGTTGTGGGTCTATGAAGATTTAATTTCTCATATCTTGTTGGTTGGGTCTCCTTCAGCTATCATTGCACGCATAACTTGCTTTCCAGGCTCATCAGGTGCAAATGCCTTTACCACAGCCTCAAGCACAGTAGCTCCATCCTGATTTGTAAATACCACTTCAGATGTTGCCAAACCATTTTCATCGATAGCAATAACTGTGAGCTCAAGCTTAATCGTATCACCAAAATACACGGCTTTTTGGAATTTAAAATCCATCTCCGTTGCCAACCATCCAAGTTGTCCACCAATTTCAGTTAGCATACTGCCAACTAAGAGTCCATGGCATATTTTCCCATTGAATTTCATTGCCTTTGCAAAACGTTCATCCAAATGAACTGGATTGTAGTCTCTTGATATTTTCGCAAAATCCATTACATCTTGTTCAGTAAAGGTACGAGACGTAATAAATGTGTCGCCAATAGAAATACCCTCAATAGCTTTCGTTCGCATCGATGACATAGATAATTTCCTTATTTTTTGTATCTACTCAGGTATCTTGCCACAAAGGCACCAAGGCACCAAGACTACAGAATTATTCTTTATTATAGCCTTTTTAATGCGCCTCAGGCGCATTAATGCGTGGAACATTGAAATTAATGAGCCTAAGGCTCATTAATGAGAAAACTCCATTATTCAATTTATATTTATCTTCCCCGCCTGCCGTCCGGCGGGCAGATCTTTGGGTCTTTGTGCCTTGGTGGCTGAATAGTTACGTTTTTTAATTAAAATAACAATACAATACCAATATTAGCGAGAGGGAAGGGAAGATGATACTAAAAACACTTTCTTACGGTGCAACAATCAGGGAGGTTTTTTTCTCTTCTTCCTGTTTCTCGTGATCTTCTTCAATCAGTATGTAGATAGATTTTAACAGGAGGTTCCAGATAAAGGGATTGGGGTCAATAGCACTAAATGGATTGTTCAGATCTATTGCAGCACTTAAAGATGCCTTGGCCTCATTTTCTTTACCTATTTTGAGCAGGATATAGGCCACTTCCTCAAGCCGTCTTTTCCAGAGGAACCTTTTTTCTTCCGGGAATAGGTCTTCCAGGGCATCCCTGTATATGCCATTCAGTCGTGCTTCCTTTTGATCAGGCCTGAGCACGATCTTGCTTTGTTGTGTCTCGGTGATGCGAGCGGCGTATTTTTGCACCTCCGGGGCTGCTATGTGCCAGGTGGCAAAGGGCATGACCTTGTGCAGGTTAATTGAGTTCTTTAAAAGATGTGCCGAATCTTTTACCTCATCCTCTTTTATGTACTGATATATGAGAGGGGCAGGATAATCCCAGACAATGTCCTTATATTCCCTTTCTGCATCATGATATCCCTGGGGAAGCGGTCTCGAAAGACTTTGGGTGAGAGATGCAGCCTCTTGAAGAAGGTGGATACAGTATGCTCCAGGCGCAGTAACAATAGGGAATTCTGCTGAGGCAAGGGAATCTTTCATAAACTCGTTAAAGCTCTTTTTACTGAGTCCTTTGAGGTTAAACTCTTGTATTCCTTCCAGGTCATTTACGATGCTGAAGATTACCAATAGCCCCCGTAAAGGCTGTGGTTTCCCTATTACGATTATTCTACTTCCTGTTGCATCAATTGATCCCAGGTATCCTTGAGGTTCGGCAGGTTTTGGAGGTTTCAGGACAGGCTCCTTTTTTTGGGCCTTTTCTTCCCATTTGACGCCTTTTTGCTTTAACTTGTAAAGGGTTCTCTTTATGGATTTGATAACCTGTTTTTCATCAGCCTCAGCCATCATTCCAAGAAGGAGTTGGGCGGTTTCAGGGGTAGGAATCCTTGACAGGGCCTCTATAACGTGAATTGTGAGGCAAGGCTCCTGTTTTAGATACTCAGAGGTTTTTTTAAGAATTTCCTCAGTAGTGAGCTTTTGGCTTTGAGCTGTTTCAATCTCATGAATGATTTGCTCTGCCTTTTCGCCACACCTTGAATCAAAGGTATGTTCTTTTTGTTTTTTAGTCATAATTTTTATGCTTTTCGGTGTAGGGAGTATATGGTAGAGGTAATTGTGTGTAAAGAATAAAATAGAATACTGTTAGTCGATCGTTGTCAGTTGTCTGTTGTTAAAGATAATAAAGGAATATTAGTAGATATAGCGGTATGACGAGGGCAAAGTTTGAAAACCTTCTTTGCTGCAGAAAAGTATTTTTCATAAAGCGCTTTACTCTCTGTGCTATGCGCAAAGGCTTGAAACAACAGACCACTCTCAATTAACAATGGACGCCACAATGGACAGAGAACATAAGAAGATTCTTAGAAGTTGGAAGATGTATGATTGGGCTAATTCTGCATTTGCCACCACCATTATGGCAGCAGTGCTCCCTGAATTTTACAGCTCCGTTGCTGGCGCTACCCTTGATAAAACCACAGCAACCAGTTATTGGGGATATTCCAATACAATAGCTATGCTCATTATTGCGATTGCAGCGCCTTTATTGGGTGCGATCGGTGACCACTCCGGTGCAAAAAAGAGATTTCTTGGTGGTTTTGCGTGTGTTGGCATTGTAGCGACCGGGCTTTTAATTGGCATAGGTCCTGGTATGTGGTTTTTTGCATCGCTTCTCTATATCTTTGGGAGAGTGGGTTTTGGGGGTGGTAATATTTTTTACGATAGCCTGCTGCCCCATGTATCCGGGCCGGAAGAGATTGATAGAGTTTCTGCGGAAGGCTACGCCTATGGGTATCTGGGCGGGGGAATCCTGTTGGCCCTTAATCTTTTCATGATACTAAAGCCCGCCTTTTTTGGCATCCCGGATGCGGCATGGGCTTCGAGGATATCATTTCTTTCAGTTGCTCTCTGGTGGGCAATTTTTTCTATACCTATTTTCAAAAATGTCTCTGAACCACGGGTAGTTATTGCAAGAGATGAGAGTCTGAATCCTCTCAAAGCAGGATATGAGAGGCTACGAAGGACATTTAAGGACATTAGAAGATTTAAGGAGTTGGCAAAGTTTCTCGTGGCCTTCTGGCTTTATAATGACGGAATCGGAACCATTATAATTATGGCCGTGATCTTTGGGGCGGAAATTGGAATTGGCAGAACGCATCTGATTGGGGCAATTTTAATGGTACAATTTATCGGTATTCCATTTACCATACTTTTTGGCAGGCTCCCGAAAAGGTTGGGAGCAAAAAAATCAATCCTTTTAGCCTTAGGCATTTATACGATTATTGCCATTCTGGGATATTTTATGCAAAAACCCGCTCATTTCTGGCTTCTGGCTTTTTTGGTTTCAATGGTTCAAGGCGGAACCCAGGCCCTCAGTCGCTCTATGTATGCATCAATGGCGCCGGCATCAAAATCAGGAGAGTTTTTTGGTTTTTACAATGTAAGCAGTAAATTTGCCGGTATTATTGGGCCAACACTCTTTGGTGTGGTAGGACAACTCACCGGCACAAGCAGAATCAGTATTATCTCGATTATTGTCTTCTTTTTGGCAGGGGCAGGTATATTGGCTAAAGTCAATCATGCACAAGGAATCAAGGCTGCCGTTAATGGAGAGCTATTGGGCGAAAAATCTGCTTCCCCCTATCAAGACAATCCCTGATAGGAAAAAGCCATAGAGGCCAAAATCAGGGAGCCCCATAAATTTCCCAATCAATGCCACCCCACCTCCAGCCACCATGGCTGCGATTGCACCTCTCCTGGTTAGTTTAAGCCTGTGCCTGTAAAAACCGAGAAGAATAGGGAAAACGAGTCCGGAGGTATACACTGTATAGCCAAGAAGGAGAGATGAAATAACGCCTTTCAATCGTAATGCAATAATGAGGGAAAAAACACCTATCACCACAATAAAGATACGGGAAAGCAAAAGCACTGTTTTCTCCCCTACGTTGGGTTTTAACATAGGCTTTATGATATCAACTGATAAAATCGTACTGGTTGTCAAAAGGCATGTATCTGCTGAAGACATCATCGCAGAAAGAAGTGCGGCAATAATGAGGCCGTTTAAACCTATTGGGAAAACATGGTTAATCATTGTCGGAAAAGAGGCCTCAGGGCTGATCTGGGGAAACAGTACCCTTGCAGACATACCTATCAGGGTTATGATAAATGCAAAGGGTAGTAATCCCAGTGCCACTGTGATGGTAGCAGTCCTGGCGGTTGTTTTGTCTTTGGAACAGAAAAGCCGTGAATATATATCGGGCCCTACCAAATAGGTTGACCCAACTAAAAACAGATAGGTAGCCAGTGACTTCCATGTAAAATATTGGCTTACTGGAAAGGAAAAGTAGTCTCCGCCAAGGGCCTCTCTCATTACAGAAATGCCGCCTACTTTGCCAAGACAAAGGGGAATCGAAGCGAGAATTGCTATAATAATGATCAGGCTCTGTATTGTATCTGTGCGAACAACTGAATGCTGGCCTCCTAATAATGTATATAAAATAAAGACAAAGGCAGTTACAATCATGAGAAGCGATGGAGGGGCCTTTAAAATAACCTCTAAAATCTTGCCTGCTGCCACGATCTGGCCTGCAATAATACCTGTCCAGGCGACAACTATTAAACCTGAGGCAAAGAATTTTGCTTCAGTTCCATACTGGATTTCAAGAATTTCCGGTAAGGTATACAGAGAGTATCCGCGTACCTTTTCCGCTAGAAAAAGGCCCAGAAGAAAAAGGCCAATAGCGCCTACCAGAAGCCACCATGATCCTACCAAACCGTGCTTGTAGCCCAGACCTGCCATCCCAATGGTGGAGGATCCCCCTATTATGGTGGCAAACAGTGATCCAACAACAAAAAGGAAAGGGGCTTTCCTGTCAGCAACGAAAAAACTGTCGAGTCCTTTTACAATCCTAAACGATCTACTTCCAATAAAAATTAAACCTAAAAAATATATACAAACAATTGCAATATCCATATCTATTATCGTAACCGTTTACGGGTTCAAAGGTTCAGGGGTTCAAGGGTTGTATTCTTGTATCCAAACTCCATTTTGAAGGCGTATTTATGTGAGAAACGCCCGGCTTCGTCACTCCCAATCTGAAAATTGGCGGCGCATTGGCAATTATGTGGCAAAATCCGCATTTTTTTAAGAGGATTTCCGTTATCAAATTTCAGTTTTTTCCCTAACCCCTGGCCCAGACCCGCCTGTCCCGATATAATCGGGACGGGCAGGGCAGGCCTGAACGTTGAACTCTGAACCTGTGAACGGTTATCTATTATTTATATAGCCTGGGTAGTTACCAGATGAACAATGACACATGTCATTATATCAATGTGACGTCTCCAGAAAATATCCTGTGCAGGTCCCCTTTTTTGTCTTTGAGGATCAAAATCCCATCGTTGTCAATATCATGGACTTCCCCAATATATTTTTTGCCGGCCACCTCAGCAATCACCATGTGCCCTATGATATTTGAAAGCTCTTTCCACCGCTTAATAACAGGCTCGAACCCAATTCTTGTAAATATCTCATAATATTTTTCATACCATTTCAGGTATTCCCTGATAAACGTGACCCTTGGAAAATATTTCCCTGTCTCTATTAAGATGGAGGTGGCCTTGTCTTTAATATCATCAGGAAACCGAGGGGTAGTAACATTCATTCCTAAACCTACCACAATGTAATCTATTGCATCCATTTCAGTGCTCATTTCTGTGAGAATACCTGCTATCTTTTTACCGTTCACAAGGATATCATTTGGCCATTTGATATTGATTTTACATGGTGTAAGCATTAGCAGGGTTTCAGCCACTACAACGCCTGTTAACATGGTTATTTTTGGTGCCTCACCTGGCGATATGTGTGGCTTTAAGATAAGAGAAATGTAGATTCCCCCTTGTGATGGAGAAAACCAGGTTCTTCCTTTCCTGCCTCTTCCTTTGACCTGTTGCTCAGCTACAACAAGGGTTCCTTCCGGGGCATCTCTGGCTGCTAACTCTTTTGCCTTTGTATTGGTGGAGTTTATTTGGCTGTGGTACACAATGCCTTTCCTGCCAAAGACTTTTGTATCAAGACCTTCACGGATTTCGTTGGGTAAAAGCAAATCGGAGGCCTTTCGTAAGAGATATCCTTTTTTGGGAGAAGATTCGATACCATAGCCTTCTTCTCGTAATTTGCAGATATGTTTCCATATGGCTGTACGGCTGACTGCGAGTTGTGTGCTTAATGCCTCGCCAGAAACCCAATTTCCCTTTTTTTCTTTTAGATATGCTAATAGTTGATCTTTTGTAGACATGGCTTTATTGCTCAGCAGAGTATTTTATTATTTGCATTGTACATAACCGAGGATGCTATAGGATTGTCATGAGGTCTTATCTGTCGTTCCAAGGCTCTCGGCCTGGTCTTTTCTACGACTTATCTGCATCCCGCTATGCGGGACTACGCATTGCCTCCCGCTCTATAGAGCAGGAGATCTGCGGTTTCCCCCACTGATAAGTCGTGAAAAGAACAGCAGCCTTCCACCAGTCACTTCAGATAAGACCTCATGACCATTCCTGATATTACAAACTATTTGATGCTCTCGGTAATGTGTTTAAAATAGAATAAGAGGACAAATAAACACACGACGAGATAGTAATAGTACATGCAATTTATTGTCAACTTAAAAATATATTAAGGTTGACATTTATTCACTTTGTGTACGTCCACCTTTTTTTATTATCGATTTCTGTCTGAAGTTATCTGAGGGGGATAGAAGGAAGGGGGTACGATTGAGAAAGATACACTACCTTAAGGAAGGATTATGAAGAGGAAAACTTGAGTGGTTACGGTAGTCTTTAATCCTGGATAAACGGTAGGGTCAAAAGGGCATGGGGTATGATTAATACATCCAGATCAGGTCTTCCGATGTGTGTGACTGCGAATTCTAATGCCTTCTCCATGGTTTGAGCAGGGATCATCTTTGTGTTCTTTACGATCTCTGGAAATTCTGCTCCAACTATTACAACAGGGTTTACTTCCATAACCTTTGCCATGACAAAGGCCCTTTGTGCACCGGGCTGGTAGCCTCTTTGACGCATGGTATCCAATAAAACGGGCATAGTTGGTGCGGATTGCATTTCTTTATAGAAACGCTGATCACCAATGCCCTTGCCAGCGCCCTCATCGCACCTGGCAGGGGTGATGAGCACGCCTCCTTTCTTTATCACCGGAGTTGGCGCAAAGAATATATAACTCGGTGCACGGCTTGCCTGGTAGAGATTGCTATCTTTAGGAAACCCAACTCCCCCTATTACGACATCATATTGATGTGGAACGGGCACTGTATATAATTTTTGAGCTACCGATACCAGTTTTGCAAATGTGGCCTCCGGCTCGCCTCCGTAGATGGCAACAGGCCTTTTTTCTTCATCTACCACAACGTTAAGAATAAAGCGCAAGCCAGCCCTCCTCGCCGCTTCTGTAATTGCCTGGTGAAAAGGATTGCCCTCTATCAGACCCAGGCGTGTGCCAGGAAGATCAATCATTTTAGGCCCATGGGTATATGCAATCGTTGCTTCACCTGCTGCACCGATTGCCACTGTTTTCCTTGCGCCTGAATATCCTGCATATTGATGGGGCTCAACAATCCCGGTAGCGATGAGTAAATCTGCTTCATAGGCGATTTTGTTTACTGATACAGGTGTTCCCTTTTGCGTTTTTCCCAATTCCACAATGTGAGCGGGATTTTGAGGTTCATTATCTACAATCTTGTACTGCTGCACCACCTCGGCCCCAAGTTTTGCTACTTTTTCTTCATATGTGCTGGGCCTATGCAGGCCGGTCCCACATAGCAGTGTAATATCGTGCTTGTGTACACCGGCTGCATGGAGTTTGCGCAGGATTGATGGAACAAGCAGGTAATCAGGGCAAGCCCTGGTAATGTCGGTGAATACGATACATACGGTATCCCCTTTGTGTGGAAGCTCACGAATAGGGGCTGAGTTGATTGGATCTCTTAATGCGTGATCAATCGCAGAAGATACATCACCGAGAGGTGGAAGTCCCTGAGAATGAATTACTGTTCCTTTCATCCCTGGTAAAAGGTCAAATTTTATCTCTGTTTTTGCGTATGGTACGGTATACATTGTTAACCCTTCATGCTGCCCGGTATATCATAAAGCCACCCAAAAATGCCAGGAGTATCAATATCACTTTTTTGTAATGTTCCTCCCGTATCTTTCCGTAAAAAAAAGAACCTGTATACGTTCCAAGAAACATCAGAGGTAATGAAACCACAAAATAGCGTAACACTACTATGGTTGTAAGACCACTCAGGGCCTGAAAGAAAACCACTATGACGCCAGAGGCCAGAAAAAATCCCTGGAGTGTTACCTTTATTGTATCCTTGGTCCAGGTCTGAAGAGACATATAGACAATTACTGGTGGACCAGCTGCACTCAATGCTCCACCGAGGCACCCTGAAAAAAAGCCGAACAGGTAGCTCCAGCCTTCCCTCATCTGTTTATTAGTTGATCGAAAGAAAATACTGTAGAGGGAATAGGAAATTAATATGATTCCGAGAATCCATTGAATGAGATCTTTATCCAGTTTTTTGAGAAAGAAAACACCGAGAGGGATGCCGGGCAAAGCGCCAAGAAAGAGCGGATAAATCTTTTTCCAATCCAGATGTTTCCACAGTTGTATAAAAAGGATAATAGTTATACAGAAAGCAATGAGGGCAACCAAAGGGATTACGGTTTTAATATCGAGAAAAATAGCAAGCAGAGGTAAAGATAGCAGAATAGAACCAAAACCTGAGAGTCCTTGTGTAAAACCTGCAAGGAACACAATGAGGCATATCAATACGTAGGTTTGCATATTAGAATTTCTTTACCACCCTTATAACGAATATGGGCTTTTCCGCATCTGCATTCGGCAAGGCGATTCGGAGAGGAAGCGTTACTCCATAGTCTTCTCTTTTTCTACTACTGCCTCTGATTTTATTCTGTTGATTGCATCAGTAAGGGCTGGAAATACATTGTCCCTGGTATCACCTGCCACCATTACTGCTACAACCTCATCACCAACCTTAAGGGAGCCGGTATTTGTTTCGATAATGATATCCACTATACCAGGCCGTGACTTGATATCTTGTTTAATTTCTGTAACCTTTTCATTTTTAAATTCAACATCAAGTCCTACAACAGGGCTTCCGTTCCTTGAAAAAGACCTTACGATACCGAGATGGGTAGCAATCATGCCTGCTTTGTGGAAATCAGGATGTGCTTTGATATGTTCTGTCATTTTATGGAGATCCATAGCATTTACCCCGTTAAAAAGAGAGGCTCCCCGTTTATTTCGAAGTTAAAAAAAAATGATAACTTTTGCATATTTTTAATCTCAGCCAACATGTTTTAACAGGGTGAACCTCATTTAGTCTTTGTATTATTGTCATAGTCCAGATTAAATAGTTTTTGGGTGATATCTAAGTATAGGTTTCGTGAATTTCTATTTTCCTTACCTTTTAAAAAGACTATAGGATCGTTTAAAACCTTTTTGGTAATTGATAGAGCCAAATTTTCCACGCTTTTTCTCTGCTCAGGCGTAAGATTTCCAAGGCTGGAAAGGGTTTTTTTCAGCTCTATCTGACGTATTTTTTTGCACTTTTCCTTAAGGGCTACAATAGTTGGCACCACATCCAGGGTCTTGAGCCATTCGCTAAACTTGATGACCTCCTCATCAACCATCCGCTCTGCTTTCACTGCTTCATCTTTTCTTTTACTCAAATTGAACTCTATAATTCCTTTTAGATCATCGATGGTATACACGAAGGCATTTTCTATTTCATTTACTCGGGGTTCAATATTTCTGGGAACGGCAATATCTATGAAAAAGAGTGGTCTATTCTTTCTACCCTTCATCGCTTTTTTGACCTGGACTGAAGAAATTATAGGTTCTGGCGAGGCAGTAGAGGTGATAACAATATCTATATGGAGCAGTTGATCACCTATCTCTTCAAAGGAGATTGTCTCCCCATGAAATTGATCTGCAACTTCTACGGCGCGACGAAAGGTTCGGTTTGCTACCTTGATTTTGTCCACTCTGTTATGTATCAGATAGGTAGCAGCAAGCTCTGCCATCTCTCCAGCCCCTATAAGGAGGACCTTTTTCCCTTCGAGATCTCCAAATATCTTTTTTCCCAATTCCACAGCCGCAAAACTTATAGAAACTGCAGATCCTGATATTTCTGTCTCGGTACGTATTTTTTTCGCCAGCGAGAAGGTCCTGTGCATCAGCTTATTTAGTATTACAGAGGATGATTTATGGTTGACTGCTATCATGTAGGCCTCTTTAATCTGTCCGAGTATCTGAGGTTCACCAATTATCAGGGAGTCCAGGCTTGCCCCTACCCTGAATATATGGCGTATTGCCTCCTGATCGTTGTAGATATAGAGTATTGGTAAAAGTTTCTCTCTTGAAATTTGACTATAGCGGCAAAGGAAATCTATAACCGATTCTGTGGCCCCTTTTTCATTATCTGTTGTGAAAAGTACCTCCACCCGGTTGCAGGTAGATAGAACTATCGATTCTTTGATGTCCTTAATAGTTTTAATGGTACCCATCACTTCATCTATAGTATGCTCTCCAACGGCCACCAATTCTCTCAATTCAACTGGCGCAGTCTCATGATTCATACCGATGTTGACTATTTTTATCATGGCAGTTGACTTCTCTCTAAACTCTCAAAACTATGATACCCTTCCATTAAGAAGTTGACTCCAACGAAGGTGAAGATCAGGATTAAAAAACACCCTATTGACATGAGGGCAGAACGTCTACCGCGCCATCCTACTGCCATCCTCTGATGTAAAAGCGCTGCATAGCAGAGCCATGTTATCAAAGACCAGACCTCTTTTGGATCCCAGCGCCAGTAAGAGCCATGGGAACCCTGGGCCACAATCGAACCGGTAATCATGCCTATAGTAAGAAGGAGGAAGCCATAGTTTATTGCGTGATAATTTAATGAATCGAGGCTATTGAGGGAAGGAAGCCTGGTGTAGAAGGCCCCGAGCCTTTTTGATTTTATCTGACGTTCCTGGATCAGATACATAAGTGCGGCAATAAAGGCGATAGCAAAGATGCCGTCCCCCAAGAGAGATGTGCCTACATGGAGGGGAAACCAGATGCCTTTAAGGATAGGCCTCACTGTGATTGTTGAGATGGGGATTGTCGAGGAGATAATCATCAAAAAGGTGGAGAAGGGAACGACAAATGAACCTAACACCATCAGCTTGAATTTTACCTGAAAAATGATATATGCGGCGATTATCGTCCAGGAGAGAAAAGAGAGGGATGTCTTAAAGGTTAATGCGGGTACCGCACCGAGATGATAATAGCTAAGGGTTAGGTAGATTGAATGAAGCGCAAATCCAAAAAGCATAATCCTGTGCGACCAGTACCCGACTTTTTTATTTTTCTTTATGATAAAGAATAAAAAACCAGCTGAAGCTATGAGGTATACGATAAGAGTCAACCTAAATAAAAAAATATCCATTTTATTATATATCTTTAAAGACTTGTGTAAGGGTGTCCTCTATCGGAAAACCTTCTCCCAGGATAGATTTTAAGGTAGCTCTCATGCCATCCCAATTTTTATGTGTGATCATTTCAAGAAGATTTGAGTCAACCAGTTGTTGAAAGATAATCTTATTTGTTGAAGAGGGTTGATCCTGGTAAAGGAGCTTTGTCCTGATTATGCCTAATAGCTCGACAAAAGAATCATATTCTGGCCCAAACGTGCTCTCTAAGTTTTTTCTGATTTTTTTTGCCAACGCCGGACTTTTACCTGCGGTAGATATTGCTATTTGGAGATTTCCTCTTTTCACGATTGAAGGCATAATAAAATTACAGTCCTTTGGCTGATCAACGGTGTTAATCAGCAGGCCATGTTTTTTTGCCTGGGATGCAATTTTGCTGTTGACTTCAGTATCATCCGTGGCCGCAATAACCACAAAGGTATCATCCATGTAGGTGTCTAAGGATTCATACGGTATATGGTGTATCTTTTTTTTGGCAACCAGTTCTTGTAAATGAGGGGTAAGGTGAGGGGAGCTTATATATATTGTGCAGCCATAGATGAGAAGGTTTTTTATTTTGCGCTCAGCTACATCACCACCGCCCACAACGAGTACGTTTTGATGATTTAGATCGAGAAATATGGGATAATAAGGCATATATAGAATTTTTTTTGATAAAATTAATCCGATTAATGGGGAGAAATTCCTAAATTCTTCTCATACATATCTATCTGCCATTTCGTTAATAAATCTTTCAATCTCATCTGCTCCTTTAGAAGACAAATCCGACACCAATTTTTTGATTTTATCATATGTGGATTGGTCACGATAGAGGTCGTCTGTTGACGAATATGCACCACCTCTTCTGCCGATCCGGTAGATAAGCCGTTCAGATTCAGACAAATCTTGATATTTTTTGATAACATATAACATATTTTCTTTATCTTCTGGTAGTTTTCCTTTTACCTCTTCTAACAGATTCATGATGTGGTCACTGGTAATAGTGCTGGTGATGTTATTGTCTAATGTTTCGATAAAGAGCTTTATCTCCTCAACCACCTGGTCATCTGTAAGCATCTTAAATTCCCCATTCACGAGCTTTTGGTAAAGAGGGACATGCATAGGGACTCTCAGGCTTCTCAGCCTTATATAATGTGGGTTAATTTGGTTAAGAACCATCGCTGTCTCTAAGGCATGTTCTTTCCACATTGCCTCACCACCAAGCCCTGGCATAATGTACTCAGATAAGGACATACCGGCCTCTACTACTTTTTTGCCGGCATCTATATGCCGGTCTGCGGTAACACCCTTCTTTACAAATTTTAAAATTTGATCACAGCCGCTCTCTAAACCAATATGTACCCTATCAAGGCCTGCCTCTTTTATTTCTTTGATCTCGGATAGTGATTTTCGACTAACAGTTCTTGATCTTGAGTAGGTGGTTACTCTCTTTAAATCGGGAAATTTTTCTCTCAGAAAGCGTAAAATTTCAACAAAATCCCCGGTCTTTATAATAAAATTATCGGCATCTTGCAGAAAACATTCACCAGTCCTGTAATAAAGCCACATGGCCACGCTCTGGTAACTATAACTGTGATTATTGTTAAGAATAGCGCTTATAACGGAATTTGTTATCAGGCCCTTTTCCCCTACCTTCCATGAAAGGGCCTTGATATCATCGGCAATATCTCTGGCAGTCTGAATATCCTTTTTGATCTCTTCCACTGTTCTTAAAGAGAACTTTTGTCCTTTATAGACAGGGCAAAAAAGACACTGGTTCCAGGGGCAGTTGCGGGTTACCCTTAAAAGAAGGCTTCGTGCTTCATTAGGCGGCCTGATAGGGCCTTGCTCAAAGGTTAAGTTTGATTCAGGTATCATTTTTCTCATTCACTCCGCAAAGGCTCAACACAACATTCTGCTTGGAAGAGCCCACAGCCCTAAAACAGGGGACGGGCCATGCATAGGGCATAAAGTATTAAAAAAGGTAACTCAGGTTGTTAGGTTCACCGTTCAGGGTTAATTGCTTTATGATTTTCATCATATTTATTGGACGACATAGAATTCGCTCCGTATTTGTGTGCAAGACTGCCTGGTTTCCTGAAAGAGCTGGATGAACTCTGAATTCGTCAAGGGATCGAACCCGTTTTTCATCTGTCTAACCTTGATGGTCTCATCATAAAATGTCTCAACAACATGTCATTTCGAGCGAAGCGAGAAATCTTATCAATGTAACATGCTGAAAACACAAGATTTTTCCTTCCAGTCGAAATGACAGACCCGCCTGCCAGACGGCAGGCAGGTTCACCGAATATGACTTTTTACAAGTTCATCAACCTTGAATCCCGATTTTATCGGGAAAGGTTGAACCTGAGTTACTAAAAAAGTAACTATATATCAAACAATATAATCACATATTCTCACTTTTCAAATTTTTCTGTCTTTTCTACCGCCAATCACACACCTTAGGTAGTCTGAGTTAAGTAAGTGAAAGACGGGACTTATTACTTAACAGGAGGTTTCTCTTTTGGTAGATAGATAATAATTTTTTTCTATGCTGCCCTTAGTGGTGTAACTTTTTGATATTGTTATATATAACGTTGGTTCTCAAGCAACTTAATGATTAAAAAGACATTCTAATCTACTTTATTCTAAAATATTACTATTAAATCCTTCACGCGTATTTGTGAAACCCAGCTTCCTGCAGATGAAGCATGCCTTGGTTCACAGATAGGCATCATGTTTCACCTTGCTCACATCCACTACCACCATCAAAAGGCCTGGCTGCTGAACATAGTCTTTACGTTTTTTATAATTTCTGGCATAATCTTTCAATCTTATGGGGCATACCTCCTCTTTTGGTTATTGGGCTTTTATCTATTATCTTACAGATTTGTTTCCCCATGGGATATTAAATAATTATCTGATCTCTTATACGAGGTGCCTTGTGCAAAGAGAAAGAAGTGATATGCATTGCGCGTCTTATTGCTTTGGGCTTTTCGATATGAATTAGAAGGTAAATTAGAATATGGAAATACCGCTGCTAAATGACATTGTCATTATATTTGGGCTGTCCATTGCTATCCTCTTTATATGCCATCGACTTCGCGTGCCGACGATTGTGGGATTCCTCCTTACCGGTATATTGGCCGGGCCTTACGGACTTGGGCTGGTAAAGGCAGTTCATGAAGTTGAAATTTTAGCTGAAGTCGGTGTTGTGTTATTGCTTTTTACTATCGGAATCGAGTTCTCACTTGAAAGGCTGCTGCAAATCAAGAAATCAGTCCTGATGGGCGGCTCGCTTCAGGTGTTGCTGACCTTTTTGGCTACTTTGTTCATAGCCAGGCGGTTTGGCCAAGCTTTTGGTGAGGCGATTTTAATCGGATTTCTCGTAGCCCTGAGCAGCACGGCCATTGTGCTCAAACTACTCCAGGAAAGAGCCGAAGTTGACAGCCCCCATGGACGTATAACCCTTGGCATCCTGATCTTCCAGGACATTATTATTGTTCCTATGATCTTGGTCACTCCGCTACTGGCTGGTGCAACAGGGAATTTAGGTGAATCCGTCCTCCTTCTTCTGGCCAAAGGAATCGGCATAATCCTGTTGGTGTTCGTCAGCGCTAAGTGGATTGTACCCCGGGTATTGTATCAAATCGCCCGGACACAGAGCCAGCAACTTTTCGTTTTGAGCACAGTTGTAATTTGCCTCGCATTTGCATGGCTAACTTCCAAGGCAGGGCTATCCCTTGCCTTGGGGGCGTTTTTAGCAGGATTGATCATTTCCGAATCTGAATACAGCCATCAGGCGCTCGGGAATATTCTACCCTTTAGGGATGTCTTTACAAGCTTCTTTTTTGTTTCCATTGGTATGCTGCTGGATGTAGGCTTCCTTTTCCGGCAACCGGGGGCTATTGTGCTGATCGGTTTTGGAATTTTGGTTTTAAAATCTATCATTGCCTGTTTTACAACCGTTTTATTAGGGTTCCCTTTTCGTACTTCAATCCTGGTTGGCCTTGCACTCAGTCAGGTTGGCGAATTTTCTTTCATTCTATCCAAGACCGGTGTTGAACATGGTTTGCTTGCCGGAAATAATTATCAGATGTTTCTGGCATGCTCTGTGCTTAGCATGGCAGCGACACCATTCATAATAACACTGGCGCCAAGCATAGCCGATATTATCCTGCGGTTGCCCCTGCCAAAAAGGTTAATATCGGGTTTTTATCCTGTTTCAGAGATAAAGGTTAAGGGTCAGAAAGGCCACCTTATTATAATCGGTTTCGGAGTCAATGGTAGAAATGTTGCGCGAGCCGCAAGGGTAACCGGCATCCCTTATGTGATTATTGAAATGAACCCGGAAACGGTAAGAAACGTACAGGCAAAGGGTGAACCAATTTATTATGGCGATGCAACCCAGGAGGCAGTGCTTCAGCACGCAGACATTAGAGATGCGATGGTGGTAATTGTAGCCATCGCCGACTGCGCCGCAACACGTAGAATTACCGAAATCGCCAGGAGGTTCAACCAAAAGGCTTACATAATTATACGAACACGTTATCTCCAGGAAATGAAGCCCTTATATGAATTGGGGGCAAACGAAGTCATTCCGGCGAAATTTGAAACTTCAGTGGAAATCTTTTCTCGGGTTTTGGCGAAGTATCTTATACCCAGAGATGAAATCGAAAAGATCGTTGCTGAAGTGCGATCAGATGGTTACGAGATGTTTCGAAGCCTTTCCAAAGAGTCGTCATCTTTTTCTGATTTAAAACTTCAGCTTCCCGATGTTGAAATCAGTGCGTTGAGGGTTGCTGAAAGATCACCTTTAGTTGGAAAAAGTTTAGCTGAAATTGAGCTGAGAAAGAAATATGGAGTTACAGTATTGGCAATACGTCGAAACTCACAAATATTATCCAATCCAAACGTAAACATGCCATTTTGTGCTAACGATGTGCTTTTTGTCCTTGGGCCACCAGATAGGATCGCCGAGGTCGCTGGTTTAACACATAATCCAGAATAAGGAGATGTAAGTTAATGAATCCAATATTTCAGGCAGTGTTTAGCACAATTTTTCGCCTTAAGAGAACGTGTCCTAAATGTAAAAGAGACCAAGTTGTCCCTGTAAGCAAGAGACTAGAAAGTGTGCGCTGTAAATTCTGCGGCGCAGATATACCTCCCCACAAGTGAGTTATAATGTCCAACAACCAGGAGAGGTTAACGATATTGTCCATCATGCCTGTTTAATGCACCTAACGAAGCGCCAGACTGTAAGTAAAAGGGGAATATAGGATGCCTCCTCTTTTAATGTATTCGGTCATAACACTGATACTATAGAGAAGAGCGCTCATACCAGACAGAATAATGAAAATGGCAAAAAATTTGATAATATAATGATTTCCTCCCAGGGTCACATTTGTGTGGGGAAAAGGCAGAGCAAGTGATGACCCTGCCATTATTCCATCCGCTATTTTCATCAATTATTCTTAATTGAGAAAAAATTTCATAAAATCTTTTTGAAACTAAGAACTTATTAATTCAGAGCGAGATCAATCGAATGTTTATAAAGGCTCAATAAGAGAGTTACAGACGTTTAAGCTATTTTACTAAATAAGTAAAGGCCTTCGGTACTCGGCGCAACTGAACCTGACCGTGACAACTGTCGGTAAAGGCACCCGCCTCCTTGAGGGCCTTAAGAATACCGTCCACCTGATTATCAGAAACGATCATGCTGCATGCTTCCCTGGCTGGCGATACCTCACTTAAAGGGGAATCAGGGGGCCGTACATGCTTCAGTCTGGATATAGTGGCTCCAGCAGCCCCAGCGGACATAGCCACGCTGACAAGATTTGTTCCTGTCCCTTCATCACATAAGAGGGTTAAATCTGCAAGACCGGTTAGATAAGCCCTTCTCTTTACCCCCTTTTTTTCGACTGTGCCCAACCGGCGACGCCATTCAATGCCTCCTTTAATATGATCGATGGCCGCAACGATTTGCTCGATACTTGCCACATGCCTCTGTTCTCCGCGTGTGACCTTCATGTTGATTATGCCCTTCTTCAAAGGGTACAGATAAATAAACCCTTTGCCTGGCTGATCCAATTTGCCCACCTCAATCATCATTTCCATGATAACCTCGGCGTCATAAGGACTTGTGGCAATATTAATAACCTCTTTTTCGGCAGGGATTGTAATTCGTAAAAGACCTATTTTATCTCGAACACCGGTTCCGACGCCAAAGTTAAGGGAAGGAACACAAATTCCCGCATCCAGTACAACCCTTGCAACACTATCTCCCTGACCGCGCTGGACAATACAACAAATCCCGGTTAGTTTCTGGGAAGGAGTCTTTTCTGTGGCAAAGGGAGCTGGCTTATTTTCCTGACAGAGTTCGTGAGCCATCACCAGGTTTATCTCTTCACTGTAAACTGATCCTCGTCCTGGAAGGTTTAGTTGACCTTTCTCAATTATTAAGCTTAGAACATGGTCTCCCGTTTTTTGATCCACAAGGAAAGAAATAATATCCATAGGATCATCCACTAAATCGCGCCCTGGTAATAGGGCAAATATTCCTTTTTTCTCTTCGATCACCGGGGAACGGGCTGCTGCCAAATGAAGATCAATGACACCAACTTCTTTCAAGGGATCCAATATGTCTCTTGAAACATTTCTATTTACAAAAGCAGTGATTCGAGAGACTCTCTTTTTAAATTCCATCAACAAGACTTTCCTCTTTTGCAGTCTGAACGGCTTCAGTTAAAGCAGCCTTCCTTTTCCAGTTTATCCGAAGACCTACCGCCAGCACCGAAAGAATTGGGCAAACAGAGGCAGTGGCAAGTATACCAAAGCCTTCAACTACTCCCACCTGTGATCCTATGGCAAGTCCCATGGCCAAAACAAGAGGAACGGTAATGGGTCCTGTGGTGACACCTGCGCTATCCCACCCGATATTTACAAATTCCTCAGTCGATAATTTCGTAATGAAAAGTAACAAAAGATAAGGGGGACATAACAGCCATAAAAGGGGAATATTCCAAACAATCTTTGCAACCCCCATGGCAATACCAAAACCCACACCAATAGCAACTGCTTGCATTAAAAGGGATTTTTTAAAGGTACCTACAGTAATTTCCTCTACGGTCAGCCCAAGAGCGTTTAAAGCAGGTTCCGCCAGTGTGGCTCCATATCCCATGATAAAGGCAAAGAGCAAAACAACAGCTATGCCCCAAAAACTCCCCTCTGAGCCAAATAAAGGTCCCTTTGTCGGAGTACATTGGTACTGTTTCGTAGCGGGGTCAAAACTTTTCTCGTCATAAGGAATAGGAACGTAGTCATTCCCTATCTTTGCATAAAAAAAGTTCTGCTTTTTTCCATCTGAAGAGATGGCTGATTCAACCAGATCAGGATCGAAATTGATAATGTTTGTTTTTTCTTCTAAAAGTTGGATGGTTTTAAAAGAAGATGGAAGCATATTGCCAACCTGGTTTCCAAGTTTGTTCAGACCCAGTTCAATACCAATGCTGAATATTCCCATGCCCAAAATAGTAAAAAATAAACCCAGCAGAATCTCATCAGAACGAGGCAATTTTTCACGCAGTAAAATAAAAAGAACAAGAAAAATTGGCAAAGCGAGAAGTCCTATGGCTTTCACTGCGGCTATTGTATTCCTTGCCAAAAGATCAGGGATATTTATAGCCTTTTTAACTGATGTTGAATATCGAGTAACAGCTTCCAAGCTTCCGAATACTGAATAACGTTGTTCCTCTGTTCCCTGGGAGATGGCCCAACGTTTTAAAGCGGCTGGATCGTCACCAAAAACAGCCCTTCTTTTGGACTCGTTTTTGGAAAGCACCTCAAGATACTCGACCATTTTTTCCTTGCTTCCATCGAAGTAGGCAACTTGGCTTTCAAAACTCGCGTTAGAAAAAACATAGTGAACCATCTTGTCTTTATTGTTAAATAGGGCTTCTGCTGCTTTCCGATTTTTCTTTTTGAAAAAATCAGTCTCATTCATCGGCTGCGGAACGGAGCCAAGGAGAAACGCACCCAAAAGAAGAACGGTGAGTATGGGGAACAAGGAGGCAAGCGTAACCACTCCAAAACCCATAGTTCCAGATTCTGCTGATCCAACCATCCTGCAAATTCCAATCCCGAGTGCCAGAATAAGAGGGACTGTTACAGGACCAGTAGTTACGGCACCGCAGTCCCAGGCAAGGCCTGTAATGGTGTGCATATTTTGGTTAAAAAATGCCCATATAGTAAGGGCAACCAACACCCCAACGAGTATATATATAAAGGGTTTTAAGGGCCAGTTATAATGAAATCTCATCATACCGAAAGCAATGGCGATTCCCACCCCCGCACCAACAGAGTAGACAAGAATATGTGAATATTTAGTCAGTAGCAGAAACAAAAGGGGCGCTTCCCAGGGTTTTACCGCGCGCCCTGCCGCTTGTAATACCTGGATAGCGGGCTCTGCTAATGTTGCCAGAAAGCCCAATACTAAAGCGAAACCAAGTATAACAGGGAGGGTGGATTTTTGGGGAAGCTTAACACCGACCAATTCGCCCAAGGGCATAAGACCTAAAAAGAGGCCTTCCATAAAAAATGTAAGGCCTGCAACGACGAGCCCAATGCCAATGGCAATAATAGATGCATCAGTAATCCTGATCCCCAAAATCACAGTCTGAAAAAGAATTAAGTAAATGATAATCAGCCAAACTGATTTAACCTGCGTCATTACTCGATTCTTTATATAATGACCTAAAAGGCTTAATGCATGACTAAAGCCGACTTTAATTTTTCCAGCAGCCTGTTGAGCCACTTCCTGGGCACCTCAGTTGGAAATTAGAATTCCACAAGGATATTCATACGACATTGAACTATATCATATATCAAGAAAATGCATTTAAATTCTACTAAAATTGCATTAGCCAAATTTTAGAAAATATCACTGACACAAACAATAGATTCCTAAGTTCTTGTGGTAAGAGTTAATAAGGAATAAAGATGAAATAATTTCCTCAAAGCTATTCTGTAATACACACCAAATTTAGTTTTTTGACTCGTTTCATTGACAGCTGATTTGAGGAAGTCATCTTAATTCCATCCCTAAAAATTATAGGTTTGCGTAAATCTTGGCGAAAACATCCATATTCCACAATAGTCAGGGTAACAACTGTCAAATAAAGCTCATCACTATGCAAAAAAGCAATTAAAAGCCGATCGTACCGATAGCAAATACCAACAGAATGAGCAGCAGGGCTTTAGTAATTCCTTTACGTATTAGTATATTCATTATGTTACCCTTATAGCATCTGAATCCAATATATTCAAATGAACTGATTTTTCTTTAATCTTTTAGGTGGTTATATCACTTAACATCTTTTAACCAAAGGAATTTTCGCTTTTTTTTATGTGATTCCTGTCTCTCTTTTTAGGGCAGTGGTATAAAAAGGCATACCCTATTACTTTTTCCATTTCATCCTGCATATCTTTTAGGCACGTTGGCACTGTTGACATAATTTGTAATAAAATATACATTTACACAACTAAATATTGTTTAAGGAGGGGAAGATGAAAGTTAAATTAGTGCCCTATATTTCCTTCATTATTTTCTCACTATTTATCTTCTGTTCTGTCCCTGTGTCTCAGGCAAAGTCCAAGGGTCAGATCAGGGCCATGAAAGAAAGAGCAGATACCGTTAGCAAAAGAAAAAATAGGTTTGTGGCAAAAGTCCTTAACCAATCTGGGATTAATTATACTATTGATAGGTATGGGATAGTCACCAGGATTAATGTTACCGGTGAGTGGCGAAATATAACGAGGATAGATGTAGTTCCTATGGTAAGAAAGGGCCCCGTAGTAGATGAGGTTATTGGGCACGAAATATTTATATATACAGATAAGGAGACGGTACATCTCCTCTCGCATCTTAAAGTCAGATAGATGGGTATAATTAGAATCCTTAAAAAATCTTTTTTAGCTTTCAAGGAAGATGGGTGTCTTAATCTTTCGGCTGCTATCTCCTTTTATGCGATTCTTTCTATTATTCCTTTTATCTATCTTCTTATATCCATAGTTGGTGTTTTTGTTGGATCTAAGGGTGAGATATTACCAAAGGTAAGCGTATATATCAATCAACTCATACCCTTTATCAGCGAGCAGGTCTTACATGAGGTTAGCCGGATAAACCTGGGTAGCGGGATTTTTGCCTGGTTTGCTGTTGTTTTTATGTTATGGTCAAGTACCCTTATTTTTGATTCGATTGAATTTTCCCTGACAAGGGTATTTAAAGGTGAATATCTAAGACCTTTTTTGATTTCTAAGATCATGTCTTTTCTTTTTGTGCCGGTAGTCGGTCTTATTTTTATTTTCCTTCAGATTTTTAATTTAGCCATAGATGCCTTTATCTTGCTGAATAACTATTTTGGTATCACCCTGGTGCCGATTTTTTTGAATAGTATAGGGCTCAAATATATCTTTCCCCTGCTATTGGCCTTCTTTTTCTTAAGTGGACTTTATGCTATAGTGACTCCAGGGAGGATTTTGTTTCGTGAAGCCATGATCGGAGGTTTTATCTGTGCCATTATGTTGGAGATTGCCAAACATATATTTGGTTGGATGATTATACATAATCCCAATTTTGGGCTTGTGTATGGGTCATTAAACACAATAATTCTAATGCTCCTGTGGATCTTTTATGCATCAGCTATATTTCTTTTTTGTGCAGAGATTATTTACGCCTACCGAAAACAGAAACAATCATGAATGATGAATTAAGGGATTAAGGAATTTTAATTCAGACAACGGACAACAAGCTTTAGCCACTTACCATGCGTTTTATAGCCGACCTCCACATTCATTCCCATTATTCCATTGCTACCAGCAGTAGTCTTACCCCGGAGAATTTGGATCTCTGGGCACACCGCAAGGGAATTCAGGTTATTGGAACGGGCGATATAGTTCATCCGGGCTGGTATAAGGATATGAAGGAGCGGTTGATACCAGCAGAGGATGGACTATATAAACTCAAAGATGAATATCGCATAAAGAAAGACTATCTTCTCCCTTCATCTGCACATACAGTCAGGTTTATTCTTTCAGGGGAGATAAGCAGTATCTATAAAAAAAATGGCAGGGTCAGAAAGGTTCATAATCTTATCTTATCCTCATCATTTGATGCGGTAAAGAAGATACAAAGGAAGCTGGAAGCAGTGGGGAATATCAGCTCTGATGGAAGGCCCATACTTGGGTTACCATCAAAGGATTTGTTAGAGATAGCCTTAGATGCCGGAGATGGCACAGTTTTTATTCCTGCCCATATATGGACCCCATGGTTTTCTGTGCTTGGTGCAAAAAGTGGCTATGATACTATGGAAGAATGTTTTGGTGACCTTACAGAAAACATTTTTGCAGTTGAGACCGGACTTTCATCCGATCCATCTATGAATTGGCTCTGTTCATTTTTAGATAGATATACACTGGTTTCGAACTCAGACGCCCACTCACCGGAGAAGTTAGGTAGGGAAGCGAATTTCTTTGACGCAGAGCTTTCCTATCCTGCTATCATTTCCGCAATGAAAGGAGATAGAACTAATAGGTTCTTAGGAACCGTAGAGTTCTTTCCACAGGAAGGGAAATATCATTTAGATGGACACAGAAAGTGTGGCATTTGCTGGACACCGCAGGAGACAATAAAACACAAAGGAATTTGCCCTGTATGTGGCAAGAAGGTAACCGTAGGGGTATTGAACAGGATTATGCAGCTTGCTGACCGGGTAGATCCGTCGTTAAGGCATGATAAAAAACCATTTTACTCCCTTACTCCATTGAAAAATCTTATTGCAGAGATCAAAGGTGTTGGCGCAAACAGCAAGGCGGTGAATAAAGAATATGAAGAACTTTTAGGCAAGGGGGGATCAGAATTCTCGCTCCTTCTTGATCTTCCTTTTGAGCAGATTAAAGAAATTGGGAATGAAGTATTAGCAGAAGGTATCAGGAGGCTCAGGAACAGAGAGGTGTTTATTGAGGAAGGATATGATGGCAAATTTGGCCGGATAAAGGTTTTTTTCCCTGGAGAAATCCGGTCTCTCTCATCCCAGATATCTTTGTTTGACCAGTCATATGAAAAGCCAGATAAAACGAGTATCAAGGTAGAAGATTTGCATATACGAGTCGATGAAAAAAGACCGGAAGTTGGTATAAAAGAAAGTGAAATGCGGTTGCATGAGACTACGTATGAGATCACAATGAATTCCATACAAAAAGAGGCAGTAAATCATTACAAGGGGCCGTGCCTGATTCTGGCGGGTCCAGGTACCGGAAAGACATTAACCTTAACAATGAGGATCATGCGCCTTATAACATCCTGGGGAGTAGATCCTAAAAATATACTGGCTATTACCTTTACCAATAAGGCAGCAGAGGAGGTGAAAAAGCGAATCAGAAGTGGCTTGGATGATAAGAGCATACTAAACAAGATTACAGTCAGCACATTTCACTCTTTTGGTTTGTCCTTGTTAAAAGAGCATGCGCATTACTTTGGAAGGTCCCCGGGATTTGCTATTTTTGGCGATGAGGAAAAGGCCTATATTTTTACCTCATCTCTGGGCGTAAAACGCAGGGATATTCATGGGATTGCAGAACGGATAAGCCTGGCAAAAAATAGGATGCATACACCTTCAGAGCTTGAGGATGGAGAGCTCGCACCTCTTTATGCTGCCTATGAAGACAGGTTAAAGAAAGAAAATGCCTTTGATATTGATGATCTTGTGGTCTGTCCGGTAAGACTCCTTAAAGACAGCGGTGAGACAATGAAGGCAGTACAAGAAAGATACCCGTGGGTATGTATCGATGAATATCAGGATATAAATTTTGCCCAGTATAGTCTGATCAGGCTTCTTGCGCCCGGGGAGAATTCTAATATTTTTGCTATTGGTGACCCTGATCAGGCTATCTATGGCTTTAGAGGGGCTGATAATACCTTCATTAAGCAATTTAAGGATGACTATCCTCGTGCGGCAATCTATGGGCTTACGACATCCTACCGATGTTCAAAGACAATCCTTGAGGCATCTAACCAGGTTGTAAGGCCTCGGGAAAGAGGCAATCTATTAGAGGGTATAGAAACGGGTGTATCAATCGACATTCGTGAGTGCTCTACTGAAAAAAGCGAAGCAGAGTTTGTGGCAAGAACTATAGAAAAGCTGATGGGAGGTGTGAGATTTTTCTCTTTTGATAGCCAGATTACCGATGGCAGTGAGGAAAGCGAGGCAACCTCTTTCTCTGATTTTGGTGTTTTGTTCAGGCTTTCAAGGATGGCTCCAGATATTATTAAGGCAATGAATGATCATGGTATTCCCTTCCAGCTTGTAGGGGAAGAACCATTTTTCAAACAAGAGCCAGTAAGAACTGTTATAGATATCTTCCGTCTTATTATGATGCCCTCTCATAGTATATTGAATCAAAGGCTAAAGGAAAAACAGATAAGAGGACTATCTGAATCCTCCCTTTTGAAAATAAAACGGAATGCAAACATACACTCAATAGAGGAATATTTTAGCGAAATAATTACACTCTTTTTCCCTGACATCATGGTATCTCACCAGGATGCTATTGAAAGACTCCTGTCCCTGTCAAAGGAATATGGTTCAGACATCTCTTCATTTCTCTCATTGCTACAGTTAGGAAGCCCTTCTGATACCTACAATCCATCAACAGAGCAGGTTGCCCTCATGACGATCCATGCAGCAAAGGGTTTGGAATTTTCTCATGTTTTTATCATAGGCTGCGAGGATGGTATTCTGCCGTATACACTCTTTTCAAATAATGCCTCTGACATTGAAGAGGAAAGAAGACTCTTGTACGTGGGTATGACAAGGGCTAAACGGTCACTTTTTTTATCGCATGCAAAAAAAAGAAATCTTTTTGGTAACCCGTTACATTTGCCTATTAGCCCATTTTTAAACAATATTAAGGAAGAGTTAATTAAGAGGGGTAGGGTGGAAAAAGGGAAAAAGAAGGTACGGAATAAGCAGCTCTCTCTTTTTTCTTAAATATTTCTTTTGATTTCCAGTGGAAAATAGTAAAATGAAAAAAGATGTATAGTTCACAACGCAAAGAGGCACATGAAAAACGATCTGGGCAATAATCATAAAATAGTGCAGTTGGCAGAAGTTCGGAAGGCCAGAAGTGGGGAGGGCAGCGTTTTTGCTATCCTGAAAGACACCAAAAGGATAGCCATGGCTATACAACAAAGAACATGCGTCCTCTGCAATAATATGAGAATGTGTGTCAATAAGACCGGCCTCTGTGCTGAGTGTTATTTAAACCTTACTCCTCAGGAGAAGAAGATCGCAGATGAAGAGGCGAGGCATAAAAAGGTTGAGCTTAAGGTAACCGATGATCGATGGCAAAACACAAAGGACCATTAGAATATAATCAAAAACTTATTTAAGAATATTTCCAATTATAGAAAACAGCAGAACAAGGAATAATGATTGAATAATCCAGCCAATTATACACACAGCCACAGCCCTGATGGTGCTCTTGTAATCAAGGGCCTGCCTAACTGCTATTACCATTGCAATCAGCATCCAGATAGAGGCGATTATTGTGACAATTCCAAATAGGCCAGGAATGACACAAAGTATCCTGATCAGACCTGGTGAGCTGGAAAACCCAATAGTCCTTAATAGCTCGCCATGATCGGCCTTTGTTTGTGCTTCAGGAAGGAGCTTTGTGCCGATAAAATAGGTGATATAGGCCCATATATACCATCCGGCAAGCGCCAGAATAGTGCCAATTATTATTCCACTTATACCGCCTTTGCTGATAGTGCCAATTCCGGCAGCAATACTTGAAAGTACAACAACTCCCATAGCCTGTTTGAGCGCTGTGGTATCTGCTTCCACCTCTTCGTAGAGCCTTACATCTAATTTGGCAGCCCTAATAATCCTACTATTAAAATCAGACATATGTTCCTCCATTATTGACGATAGAAATGATAATGTTTCTGAATCTGTATACCTTTTACATAGGGTAGCACTAAACATTATTTAATAAGCATCAAGGTTTAGTCAAATGGTGTCAAAATCTCAAAGCCATTATTTGTTACCAGAATTGTTTGTTCAAATTGCGCAGAGAGACTCCCATCATCTGTAACAACTGTCCAGTTATCGGAAAGAACATGGAGATTATATTTCCCAAGATTTATCATGGGCTCTATAGTAAATACCATACCAGGAACAAATGGAATGCCCTGGCCTTTTTTGCCAAAGTGGGGAATTTGTGGTGGTTCATGAAACTCAAATCCAACACCATGACCCACGTACTCCCTCACAACTGAACATCCTTGGCCTTCTGCATATTTCTGAATAGCATACCCAATATCGCCAATTCTGTTTTTTGGTTTAACCTGAAGAATTCCACGTTGAAGACATTCCCTGGCCACAGAAACTATCTTTTCGGCATCTTTGCCAGGAGATCCCACAAAGAATGTTTTACTCGTATCAGCATAGTATCCCTCCAATATAGGAGTAACATCAACATTTACAATATCGCCATCATTCAAGACAGTATCATCGGGTATTCCGTGACAGATCACATCATTGATGGAAGTGCAAACACTTTTAGGAAAGCCGTTGTAATTCAGAGGAGCGGATATGGCATGATTTTTTTTGGTAAATTCTTCTACAAGAGAATTGATATAATTGGTTGTAATTCCAGGCCTTATATGTTCCTCAACATGGTTGAGAAGGTCAACTGCGACCCTGCCTGCCTTTTGCATACCAACGATATCCTTTTTTTCCTTAAGCCTTATATTATAAAGAGTATCATATTGGGTTTTTACTTTATCGAAGTCATAAGAATACCAAGATTTTTTCAGCCTCCTCTTTAGTTTTTTATAGTTCATATAGTATCCATGATATGGTAAAAATTATATAGTATACTTTCAAATAAAACCAAAAGGATAATAGGGTACACAAGATAGTTGGTCAAGGATTTTTATAAAATCTCAATGATTATTGAGTATATGCCTCATTTAGAGATAATACCGGTCTGAAGGTGTGAAGGCTTTGAACCCATTGGGGAATTAATGGATAATAACCTTAGTACCTTATAAACAAATTTGTGTTCAAAAGGGACAGAAAATCTCCGTTGTGGTCGTATTTAATGCCAAATTCCAAAATCCAAATGTCAAACCCGCCTGCCAGACGCCGGGCAGGTCAATGACCAATACCAAATGACTAAATTGGATAAAAGTTCGCACTGCTGTGAGTTCCGCCGTCGACCGTGGCTACAGCAGGCAGGTGGGAGGGATATGTTTTGTCATTGATGCATTTGGTCCCGATTTTATCGGGATTGACATTTGAGCTTTGACATTTGTTCATTTCCGGTTTATCCGGGTTAGGTGCTTAGAATGGCTCTCGAAAGGCTAAAAATAAGAGAGGATCTTGATTTTTTTCCAGTTCAATCTAATGGAAGAATGATCGTAATGATCCAGGACAAACTCGGTCTGGTTGAGAAAGGAAAGTTTATTAGTCCTGAATTGTATAAACTCATGATAACACTCAATGGAAAAAGATCGATGAGGGATATTCAATTAGATCTGATTCGTCAGCAAGGAGGTAGTTTGGTATCGATTGAGGAAGTTCAGAGTCTAGTAGAAAAACTTGATTCTTCGTATCTTTTGGACAGCCCCAGGTATAGAGAGGCGAGGCAGGTGATAATTTCCGATTTTTCAGCCCAAAAGATAAGATATTGCTCACATGCAGGGCAATCATATCCAAAACAGAAAGAAGAATTACAACAGAGATTAGAAGCCATTCTTTCAAGCCAGGACAACACATTACTTTCCCATGGTAAAATTACTGCGTTAGTAGCTCCGCATATAGATTTAGAGGCGGGTAAGAGGATTTATTCAGTTGCATATCAGGCAATAAAGGGTGTTAGACCAGAAAGAGTGATTATCTTGGGTGTTGGGCATTCTATGACAAAAGAAATGTTGTCATTGACTACAAAAACATTTGAAACACCATTAGGTACGGTAGAAACCGATAAAAAGACTGTAGGAGAATTAATGAGTGCGGGGAAAGATATACTTTCAGAAGACGATTTTGCCCATAGAGATGAGCATTCAATAGAGTTTCAACTCATTTTTCTGCAACACATCCTTAGAGATGTTTCTTTTTCCATCATCCCTATTTTGTGCGGTTCTCTCATAGGATATTTACCTGAATATAGCAGGGAGAGATATAAATCTATAGGGCATGATTTTCTCACTACTTTAGCTGATTTCATGCAAGATGATGCTACGATTGTAATTGCGGGAGTTGATCTCTCCCATGTTGGACCAAAATTTGGTCATGATATGCCTGCTTCCTTAATTATTAATGAGTCTGAGAGGCATGATAAACAACTTTTGCACTATCTTTGCACGAGGGATGCCGATGGTTTCTGGTTGGAATCGGAAAGAATAAAAGATAGATATAATGTCTGCGGTTTTTCTGCTCTTGCCTGTCTTTTGGAAATACTCCCTCCGAGCCATGGACACCTATTAGGGTATGAAGTATTCAAGGAAGATCCTACCAGATCAGCAGTCAGTTTTGCTGCAGCTGTCTTCACACGATAGGCGAGAAATGTCAAAGGACTGGTAAGATAGTGGGTAACTAATCAGGTTCAGGGGTTCACGGTTCAAAGGTTCAAAGTCAGAGATCAACCGGCAATGAACCTTGATAACCTGATTAGAGTATATATTTCCAAACGAGTTCCAAGATGTCTACTAACAGGTCAGGCGAATCCGTGCTGCCGTTCATGGATTCATCAGCTATCTTAAGGGATCTGAAGAAAAGCACAAAACGACTAATCCAGATTTCATCGGGAAACCCTGAACCGGATAACCTGAGTAATAACGATAATGGATTAAAAAATTAATCAGATCGTATTGGAAGCTAGAGTTAAAGATTTAAGAAAAAGACTGCTGATTAAATTTTTGGTAGGCAGAGTAAAGCCTTTGGCAGATAGTAATATAACCACCGATAACAAGCACCCACAAACCTAAAAGAAGGTATTTGGGGAATAATAACATCAGAAATATAATGAGAACTCTTTCTGGTCTTTGTAAAAGTCCTATTGAGCCGAATTCCAGAAAGTTTTCTGCTTTTGCCTTAATATAGCTTGTAATCAAAGATGCTATAAGGGCTAAGAGGGCAAGGAGAAAGACGTTCCTTTTCCCAGTATTGAAGGCATAAAAGATGATAGCAAACAGTATTGCACTATCAGAAAACCTATCCATCACCGAGTCAAAGAAGGCACCGATAGGTTTAGCGCTATTGTTCCTTCTGGCCAATGATCCATCGAGGGCATCGAAAAGTGAGAAAAACATAAAGAGTGAAGAACCGATTATCCAGTTTTGATAATATATTAAAATAGATGCCACAAGTGTCCCAAAAAAGGCAATCATGGTCAGGTGAAAAGCTGTGCAGTGATGCCTGATCAACAGGTCTACGAGAGGCCTTGATGCCTTCTCAAAGGGTCCTTTAAGTACATGTATCATTACTTCATTTTTTCTTTGCTAAATTGAAGTGGCCTACTTTTTTCGGTACTAATATAATAAGATAAAGGTACATGCAGGTCAAGTCAATGTTTTAACAGGGCATTTTTTCTTTTAAACGGTTTACATTACTATAGTACCACGTCATAATAAAAAATAACCTGTTGATTTCTTCCATCTTGGAAGGATTGGGTGCGAATACCCATACCCTATACTTTAAAATTGTTTTGAAAATTAATGGAAATTGATTGACAGCCCAAAAATAAACTATTATGTATTAACGCTTTAATCCGCCAAAGGCGGACAAGGGGTAATCTCCTACCTGCAACTCGTCAGAGCGTAGCGGAGTTCCCGCCTGAGCGGAGATTCGAGGTAGCTCATTTTTTAAAAAAATAAAAAATTTATCCTTCATGTTCCAAAGAATTAAGATAATATTCCATTATGCCTACTAAATTAAAGAGAGGTTTTATAAAGATAGAAACGGAATTGTGTAAAGGCTGCTATCTGTGTAAATCAGTGTGTCCTTTCGAATTGATTTCAATTTCTGATAGTTTGAATCAGAAAGGTTACTATCCTGCTCAATATAGTGAGGAAGGGATAGAGGTTGAAAGCCATGTGTGCAAAGGTTGTGCACTATGTGCCATAGTATGTCCTGATATAGCTATTGAGGTATATCGTGAGTGAAAAAATGCTATTGCGAGGTAGTCATGTTATTGCAGAGGCAGCAGTCAGGGCTGGCTGCCGCTTTTATTTTGGTTATCCTATAACTCCACAAAATGAGCTCACCGAATATATGGCAAATGCTTTGGCCTCTCTTCCCGACGGTGTCTTTATTCAGTCAGAGAGTGAATTGGCTGCCATTAATATGGTTATAGGTGTTTCAATGACGGGTAAGAGGGTTATGACCTCTTCATCCAGCCCTGGGATAAGCCTGAAACAAGAAGGAATTTCATATTTAGCTGGTCAGGAGCTTCCCGCGGTTATCATTAATACCATGAGGGGCGGGCCGGGATTGGGGAATATTGCCCCTGCCCAGGGAGATTACTTGCAGGCTACAAGAGGTGGTGGTCATGGGGATTATCGAACCATTGTGTTGGCTCCCGGATCCGGTCAGGAACTGGCTGATATCACAAGAATGGCCTTTGAATATGCTGACAGATACAGGATTCCTGTTATAATATTAGGAGATGGGATGATGGGTCAAATGATGGAGCCTGTTGAATTTCCAGATCCGATTGACCCCAAGTCTCTCCCTCCAAAACCGTGGATTCTTGATGGCGCGAAAGGAAGACCGAGCAGAATTATCAAATCCCTTATACTTGATACATCGGCTATGGAGGAACATAATTGGAAGCTATTTAGAAAATACCAAATGATAGACATAGAGGTCCCTGAAATGGAACGATTTCTCACAGATGATGCCCACTTGGCGGTTATTTCTTATGGAACAGCCAGCAGGATAGCAAAAGGTGCAATCAAAAGGGTAAGAGAGATGGGACTCAAGGTAGGTCTTTTACGGCCTAAAACGCTCTGGCCATTTCCAAAAAGGATATTATTGCAGATGAGCAGGACTATAAGTGATTTCCTCGTCTTTGAGATGAGCACCGGCCAGATGTTAGAGGATGTTAAGTTATCGTTAGAAGGCAGGGGGAGGATCCATTTTTATGGCAGACCTGGAGGAATAATCTCTATGCCTGATGAGATTGCCAAGGTTATAAACAACATATATTTCAAGGAAGGGCTTGAGAGAGAATAAAAGATGAAAAAAGTTTTTAGCAGACCTAAGAGTATGAAAGATGCAGTCTTTCATTACTGCCCTGGTTGTGGGCATAGCATCATTCATAGGCTTATTGCTGAAATTATTGATGAATTAAATATACGAGGAAAGGTAATCGGTGTTCCTCCAGCAGGTTGTGCGGTGCTTGCCTATGATTATTTTGATATTGACATGGGAGAAGCGCCACATGGGAGAGGGGCAGCGGTAGCTACAGGACTAAAGAGGTCATTGCCAGACAGGATTGTTTTTAGTTATCAAGGTGACGGTGATATTGCTGCTATAGGAACAGCAGAGACCATTCATGCTGCTAACAGGGGTGAGCGGATTACAACCATATTTGTTAATAATGGTGTATACGGGATGACTGGTGGCCAGATGGCTCCAACAACAATAATAGGGCAGATTTCTTCTACAACACCTGGTGGAAGGAATAAAGATCGCGATGGTGTGCCAATTGATCTCAGTGAGATGTTAGCGATAACCAATGGAAGTGTGTATATTGAACGGACAGCGGTTGATAGCCCAAAAAATATTGTTCGTACAAAAAAGGCAATCACAAAGGCCTTTAAGGTACAGATGGCAGGTTTGGGATTTTCTTTAGTAGAGGTTCTCTCGCCATGTCCTACCAATTTGAAGATGTCGCCAGTCCAGGCAAATGAATGGATTGCCTCCACAATGACAACCTGTTTTCCCTTAAAGGTCATTAAGGATACTGTTGGAAAATTGTAGTGTGATATCATGCTTATAAAAACGGTTTTTTCAGGTTTCGGTGGTCAGGGTGTGTTGATGATGGGCTATATTCTGGCTTTATCTGCCATGAGGGATGGAATGCATGTAACCTATTTGCCTGCATATGGCGCAGAAGTGCGAGGAGGCACGGCAAATTGTACAGTCTCCATTTCCGATGAGGATATTGCATCTCCTGTCGCATCTTCTCCGGATTATGTTATTGCCATGAATAAACCTTCTTTGATCAAATATGAAGGCCAGATTAAAGCTAAGGGGACCCTATTTTTAAACTCAGATCTGGTTGATATTGATCCAAAGAGAGAAGATATACGTGTTTTCAAAATACCGGCCAATAGTATAGCGAAAAAGCTGGGAAGTGAAAGGGTTATTAACATGATCATGCTGGGTGCCGTTTCTGCATGGACAAAGATTACCAGTCTTGACTCTCTCATAAATGGTTTGACTGAAGTTATTAAGACAAAGAGCGCAAAACAAATGGGCATCAACAAGAAAGGATTAGAAATTGGTGCTGAATACGTGCTTAGAGGAGCATAGAATATGCCTGTCAAAGAGATTAATGTAATCTTGAAGAACGAACCAGGACAACTCTCGGTGGTCACTGAGATATTAGATTACAATGGAATTAACATCATTGCCTTTTATGTGAGCACAAAGGGTATGGAAGGAAGCCTTAGATTTGTAGCCAACGATCCAGATAAGGCTATAAACGTGCTGAAGGCAAGAGGGTATAAGATTAGAGTGACAGAGGTAATTGCCTGTGAAACACCACATCACCCAGGGGGCCTTAATTCCATCCTGAAACCCTTGAAAAAAGAAGGAATTAATGTCGCCTATATCTATCCATGTATTTCCTGTGGAGGGGCAGAGAATACTGCTATACTTGTTCTTGGTGCAACCCCTACAAACAGGGAGCGAATGCTTGCCGTGTTAAAAGATAATTGGATCAGGGTGTTAAATGAGGAACTTTATAGATTGTAGCTATTACTTTTATATGAAAGTGCCTAAAGTGAGCCTGCCCTGGTGCGACGTGGTTTGAATATATACGTGCTTATGATGTATCACCAATCCTGTTTTATCTTTGCTAAGTCAGGTTTTACCAGGTCTGGGCCAGGGCTAAAGTGCCTAAAATGCCTAAAGTTAAGTCCTCTACTTCTCAATCACTTAACCATTTGAGCACTCAACTACTTTCATCCTTCGTTGTGGCCGTAAGGTATGGAGGTTCATTGAATTAGTTTAACTCAACAAACATAACAAACTCAATAAACCCAATAAACTGAGGCATCATAATGGATAACGAAATGTTTTCAATGGTTCTTGATACTCTAAAGAAGATTGAGAAAGAAAAACTCACCATTGAGACGAAGTTAGAGATGGATAAACACGGTGATTTTCCTGAGGAACTTATCCGTTTTATGCTTGGACCTGATATTGCGCTCCATCTAATTTTTGTCCCATCTGAGTATGGTGGTTTGGGGGCGAGTGCCTCACAGATTGCATATATGTCAGAGGAAATGGCCAAAATGGATATGGCCATTGCTACTTCATTTCTAGCAATCTGCCTCGGTATGGACCCAATAAGGGTAGCAGGAACAGAGGAACAGAAAGATATATACATCCGGCGAATAGCAGATGAGGGACTCATTGTTGGTTATGGTGTAACTGAGCCTGAGGCAGGGTCTAATGTCCAGGCGCTCAAGACAAAGGCGGAACGAGTGCTTGATGAAAAGGGCGCAATTAAGGGCTATATCCTTAATGGGCAGAAACAGTTCGTTACCAACGGGGGGGTGGCTGATTTATATACCATACTTGCTGATACACCTGAGGGTCCATCTTTTTTCATAGTCGAGAAAGGTACGAAAGGCCTTATACCCGGAGAACATGAAGATAAACATGGCATCAGGGCCTCGAACACCGCACCTGTAACACTGGAAGACGTCTTTATTCCAGCAAAGGATCTTGTGGGTGGTGTTGAGGGAGCCGGATTGAAAGAGGCAAACAAGGTGTTTGGGTATACCAGGCTTATGGTTGCAACCTTCGGCCTTGCGGCTGGGGTTTCATCATTAGAAAAGGTAATAGCCTATGCAAAAGAAAGGGTACAGTTTGGGACTACCCTTGTAAAGAAACAGGGCTATACCCATAAACTTTTAGTTCCCAATGCTGCAAGACTCGAGGCAGCAAGGGCCTACATCGAAGAAGTTGCTGAAAGGATTGATTCAGGAGAGGAAGATTTACAGGTAGAAGGTTCCATTGCCAAATATTTTGCTACCGAGGTTGGGGATGCTATGGCCAATGATGGTATTCAAGCCCTTGGGGGGTATGGTTATATCAGGGACTACGAGGTGGAAAAGATTAAAAGAGATGCAAAAATAGCCACGATATTTGAGGGAACAAGTGAGATTCAACAGAGTATAATTTCTATCTTTCGATTGAGGAACACATTACATACAAAGGGCGAATATTATCGTGGCATGGCAGTAAAGCTCTCAGGACTTGCGGAAGAAACTGATGGCCCAATGGTTGCGATGGCTATAGAACTGTTGAATGAATTCCTTTTGATTGCACGAAGGCTTAAGGTTACCAAATCACAATATTTTATGTTTCTTTTGGCAGATATGATGACATGGGTGGAGGTAGCCAAGGCACTATGTGTAAAGGCAGGCTCAAAAGATTGGGAAAAGACACATTCGGATGAATTTATGTTGGCCGTTGCCCGTCTCTTTGCGAGAGAGGCTGTTGAGAAGGTGTATATAAATATATTGAAGATTATTCAAGCAGATCAACAGGCATTTGATGATCTGACAGAGAAACTAAAATCCCTGGCCTTCACCACAATTTTTGAAGGTGCTCTTGGAGATATGGATGTGGTAGCCAGGGAGTTGACAGCGTAAACTCTTATCTGAGTTTCCAGACCGGCTCTCTTTTTTCCTTAAAGGCATTTACACCCTCTAAGGCATCATCGATAGTAGATAGCTCTGCAAACATTTCATCTGAGTATTCCATGGCCTTATCGAATTCCATGTCAGACATAGTATAGAAGGCTTGTTTCCCCATCTGAAGAGCTATTGGGCTTTTGGAGGCAAGTTTGGTGGCGAGATTCATTGTCTCATCCATCAGTTTATCCTGGGAGACAACCTTGTTGACCAGTCCGATCCTCTCCGCCCTTTCTGCATCAATAAAATCTCCGGTCAAAAGCATTTCCAGAGCAAGCTTCCTTCCAAGAGATCGAGAAAGAGGAACCGCTGGACCCATGCAGAAAAGCCCTACATTGATAGCTGTTGTGCCTATTCTTGTTCCATCGGCAACAATAGCCAGGTCTGCCGCAGCCAACAGACCGGCCCCATTAGCAGCGGCTACCCCATGGGCAGCGACAATAACAGGTTTTATCATATGTGCAATCGTCAGGAATGACTTTTCCATATCTCGTATCCATTGCCTGTATTCAAGGACATTTTTCATTGGCAAGACAGAGACGTCGATACCAGCGGAAAAGGCCCGTCCATTTCCCTTAATTATTATTACCCTGATTTCTTTGTCCTGATCCATATCAAGTAAGGCCTTGTCGAGTTCTGCTGCCAGGGTAGTGGTAAATGTATTGAGCTGATCAGGTCTGTTGAGGGTTATAATTCCAATGTGGTTTTTCTTTTCTACAATGATAGTTTCAAAATCCATCTCTTCCTCCTTTTTTATTTATTCTTTATATGTGAAATGGCATTTGAGAGCCTTTGGATTACCATTTCTTGTCCCATAACCTCCATTATCTCAAAGATTCCAGGACTGACTGTCTTTCCTGTCAGGGCCACCCTTAATGGTTGCGCTATTATGCCGAGCTTGACCTGATGCCTTTCTAAAAATCTGGCAAAGATATTTTCCAGCTCTTTCTGGTCAAAGCTTGTTGCCCCTTTGAGATCCAATAGTAAATCTTCTAAGATATCCAGCACTTCAGGGACTAAAAATTTGTCATCAGCTTGCTTCTCATAGCTAATATCTTTAAAGTAGAAAAGGGCGCGCTCGGACATATCGAGGAGGGTCTTTGATCTTGCCTTTAAAGTTTTTATTGCTCCTTTGACCTTTTCTCTGGGTAAATTTGAGCACCCAAGATTGGAAAGAAAGGGTATCAAAAGGTCCGCAAGAGTGCCATCATCCTCTTCTCTGATATATTTTGCATTGAGATCGAGAAGTTTTTCCATATTAAATATACCCGCAGACTTGCCTATACGTTCAAGAGAAAACAGGTCAATGAGCTCTTGAGTGGTAAATATCTCCTGATCTCCGTGCGACCATCCAAGTCGAGCCAGGGAATTCAGAAGAGCATGGGGCAGGAAACCCATATCTTTATAGGCCATAACAGAGGTTGCCCCGTGTCTTTTGCTAAGGGGGGCTTTGTCTGGGCCAAGAATCATAGGCAGGTGTGCATACTGGGGGATTGGTTCGCCAAGCGCCTTATAGATAAGGATCTGGCGAGGCGTATTGTTTACATGATCATCTCCTCTGATAACATAGTTAATACCCAATTTACTGTCGTCTACCACTACAGCAAAATTATAGGTAAAAGAGCCATCAGAACGCTGCAAGATCAGGTCATCAAGTTCCTCGTTTGCAATAGAGATAGTTTTTTTAACAAGATCCTTGAATATTGTTTTTCCAGTGAGAGGGCTTTTCAATCTAACAACTGCGCCTGGGGCCTTGCCAAGGCCAAGGTCTCTGCATTTGCCATCATATTTGGGTTTCAGTCCCCTTTTTATTGCCTCTATCCTCTTTCTTTCTAACTCTTCCGGACTACAGTGACAGTAATATGCTTTTCCGGAAGAAAGGAGCTTTTCAATCATTTCATAATAAATCTTTGTCCTTTGCGATTGAAAGTAGGGACCCTCATCCCAATCCAGACCAAGCCATTTTAATGATTCAATAATAGATTCTGTATTGTCTTTTGTGGATCTGAGCTTATCTGTATCTTCTATCCTGAGTACGAATTTGCCATGATGGTGGCGGGCAAAAAGCCAGTTAAAGAGGGCTGTTCTGGCTCCTCCAATATGGAGAGTGCCCGTTGGGCTGGGTGGGAACCTGGTGACAACTTGTTTTGTATTCATAGAAACAATCTGCCTTGGATAAAACTTTAGGCGCTTTTCTAAAGGTGGGTTTAGTGTTTAAAATTTTCTGCTAGTTTTTGGCCCAACTCAAGGGCCTGTTTATTTAAACCCAAAAAAGCAGCTGGAACCCTACTGTCAAGGACCTTCATGATTGATTCTTGTTTAATCAATTGGGTGAGGTTGATGAAAGCCCCAAGCATACAGATATTGAAGACGATAGGTTTTCCAATTTTATCCATAACCTCTTTGTACATATCAAGCTCTATCTGCCTGGCATCCACATTTTTTTCATGTTTTACATAATGACTATCTGTTAAGAGAAGCCCACCTGGTCTGATAAGATTAGAAAATTCGTTGTATGCTTTCTGTGTAAGACACACAAGGATATTTGGCTGTATGACCTTGGGAAATCGTATGTCTGTATCGGCAATAATTACATCAGATCGGCTGGATCCTCCCCTGGCCTCTGGACCATATGATTGCGACTGTACCGCATTTAGTCTTTCATAAAGAACTGCCGCTTCAGCAAGGATAATAGCAGCTGTTATTATACCCTGTCCACCTGAGCCAGAGAAGATAATCCTAGATCTTTCCATAATTTACCTTTCTTGGGAGGCCCTTTCAATAATCTTATCATATTCAACGCAATATTCAGATCGCTCTTCCTGGGCAAATATTCCCCGTTCGATCAAATCCGGATTTTTTTCTTTCGCTTCGCTGCCTATTGGGGTTGTTTGAGACTTGTAATATTTAAGCATATCTACTGGACTGGCAAATTTATTCTTTCTGCCAAAATAGGTGGGACATTGAGATAGAACATCAACAACTGAAAAACCCTTATGTGTAATTGCCTTTTCCAGTATCTTTATCATTGAGGTCACATGGTATGCTGTTGTCCTGGCAACAAATGAGGCGCCGGCGCCCAGCGCAAGCTTAACAACGTCGAATGGTTGATCTATATTGCCATAGGGGGCAGTGGTTGCGAAGTCGCCATACCCAGTGGAGGGTGAATACTGTCCACCTGTCATACCATAGATATTGTTGTTCATTATGATGGCAGTGACGTCAATATTACGCCTCGCTGCATGGATAAGGTGATTACCGCCAATGGCAAAGGCATCACCATCACCCATAGGGACGATTACGGTAAGATCCGGCCTGCTGAGTTTAACACCTGTAGCAAAGGCAAGGGCCCTTCCATGAATAGTGTGTAGGGTATGAAAGTCCAGATACCCGCAGATTCTGGAGGAACATCCGATACCGGAGACAACGACTATGTTGTTTTTCTCTATCCCCAAGTTTTCTATTGCACGGAGCATGGATCCCATTATTGTACCGTGACCACAGCCCGGACACCAGATGTGCGGGAAAAACCTTTCTCTTATATAATCTCTTACTGCCATAAGTTATTTCCCTCCAATACAGCCCGCCTCTTAGGCCCCATTTCCTTGGATAATTCTTAGAATATTTAAAATGTCAGTAGGGGTAATAAAGCTTCCATCGATTTTATTAGCCAGGAATACCTTATCAGGTTCGGCCACTGCATTTTTTACCTCATGAAGGATCTGGCCCATATTCATCTCAACTACAATCGTACAGTTGACAGAAGCGCATCTTTTCTTAACAATTTCAGCAGGGAATGGCCAGAGTGTTTGGAGCTCTAAGAGCCCAACCTTTTTGCCCCGTTCTCTCCTGTTTTCCACCACATGAAGGGCTGTTCTTGCAGATGCGCCGTAGGATATCAAGAGGCATTCTGCATCATCAACAAGATATTCCTTTGCCATAGTAATATCATGTGTGTGGCCTTGTATTTTATCTACCAGATGTCGCATCAATTCATACACGACCTCTGGTTTGGTAGAAGGAAAGCCCCACATGTCATGAGCCAAACCGGTAACATTATAGCGATGGACACCACCAAAATCAGACATGGGAAGTCGACCATCCTCTCGCGGCAGGTACGGGTGATAATCAATGCCTTTTGGAACTGATGTTTTGAGTCTCTCTACCACATTTATTTCCCCCGGTTTCGGTATTATAAGCCTTTCTCTAATATGGGCAACAACTTCATCCAAGAGCAGAATAACCGGGGTCCGAAAGGTCTCAGATAGGTTAAAGGCCTTAACTGTCATTGCAAATACATCTTGATTATTGGAGGCTGTTAGGGCAATGATAGCATGTTCTCCGTGGGTTCCCCATCGCGCCTGCATGACATCTCCTTGGCTCCCACTTGTGGGGAGACCTGTGGAAGGGCCTCCTCTCTGAACATTTACTATGACACAGGGGGTCTCAGTCATTACAGCAAAACCAATTGCCTCCTGTTTGAGGGAAAAACCTGGTCCACTGGTTGCTGTCATGACCTTTTTTCCCGTAAGAGAGGCGCCGATAATGGCACACATGGAAGAGAGCTCATCTTCCATCTGAATAAATTTCCCTCCCTTTATCGGGAGCCTATAAGAAAGTAACTCTGCAATTTCCGTAGAAGGTGTAATTGGATACCCTGCAAAAAAATCCAGATCAGCATACATAGCTGCCTCAACAACGGCCTCGTTACCTTGAACAAAACGGATATCTTTTTTCATGAATCAAATACCTTACTTAATTTAGCCACAAGGACACAAAGTCAACAAGATTAGGCAATTTATAATTTAAAATTAGCAATTTAAATTGATAATTAAGAATTTTTCATTGTTCATTTAATACCCTTTGTGCCTGCTCGCCATCGGCTTCGCCTTAGACGAGGCGGGCGGGTCTTAGTGACTTGCCCCGCCCCGTTCCGGGTCGGGACGGGGATGGCATTATCTTAATTCAATTGCCAAATCAGGGCATCGAAGCTCACACATTCCGCAGCCATCACATTTTTCTGGATATGCAAGTTTAGCCTTTTCCATTTCATCCATGATTAAGGCATTTTCTGGACAGAATTCCACACAGATCCCACATCCTTTACACCATTCAATATTGATAACGGGTTTTTTTTCCTCTTTTTTGGTCACCATAGTGCTCATTTATCCATATTTGATGTAATTGTCAACGTTTTTAGTGATATTTTTTATAATATAGGCAATAGAAATAGTTGATGGATATTTGAAAAGAAAAAACTTGGTGCTCAGCCGCAGGCCCACCTGCCAGAGGCAGGCAGGTTAACGCAGATTATCGCTGATTTTTTCTTTTATTATCATTATAAACCTCATGAAAGCCTTTAAGGATAATATTTGTTGTTTCTTTGTATTTTAGCCTATCTGTGTCCATCTGTGTGAATCCGTGGCTTAATAGTTACAAAAACTGGGAAAATACTAAAAAATACAAATTTCACTTGACAAAAAGTGAAACCTTTATAAACTTGTCGACAATCGACTATTGTTGGAGCCTGAGGTGGGTAATAATATAAATAATAAAGTGGAAAACTGGGACAGGGGTGAGATAAGAAGCCTGATGGCCGTTGTTCTGGATAACATACGCATGAGGATCTTCACCGGGGAATTCAGACCAGGCCAGAAGATAAATGAATCTGAGATTGCCGTAAACCTGGGTATAAGCAGATCACCTGTTAGGGAGGCCTTTAGGATTTTAGAAAGAGATGGACTTATCATTACATTACCTCGGAAAGGTGCCTATATTACAGATATTAGCCTGAAGGATTTGGAAGAACTGTTTGAAGTCAGGAAAATATTAGAATGTTATGCGCTGGATTGTATAAAAAAGAGGGCAAAAAAATCTCCAGACAAGATACACTCTATGACAGAAGAACTTGATAGAAACCTGTTAAAGAAACATGATCCCTTTAGTGTCATTTCGGGTTTTCATTATAGCCTTGTAGAATTCTCCAACAACTCTCGATTAATAGAGTTGTATAAGATATTGGCAGTATCGCTAAGAAGATACTGGCTTATTTATCATAGCAAGAAAGGGCAACAAGATATTTCTTTAGAACATCATCAGGGTATAATTTACAGCCTTAAAAAAGGAGATTATACTGGCACTAAGACACTACTTAAAAAACATATTCAATATGTAAAGGGTATTGTGGAAAAAAGGGTTAAGGAGATTTTATCATCGTAAATTTTTTATTAAATAGAGCCTGTTCAATATTAGACGTTAAGTACATCGCTCCATTTTCCGGTTTTCTTGTGTTCATAGAGGATATCCAGGGTTGCGACTATATCATGCTCGATGACATGAATAAGGACATTGTCGT